>Ga0209635_10000793_pt1 | contig 22776 bp, 23 predicted proteins | sample DeeMarSWOR230_32_FD_187463 | JGI IMG/M metagenome (GOLD analysis project Ga0209635, IMG submission 187463) | Marine sediment microbial communities from White Oak River estuary, North Carolina - WOR-2-30_32 (SPAdes) (version 2) | ecosystem: Environmental > Aquatic > Marine > Intertidal zone >...
GAAGAAGAAGCAAAGTAGCAGTCTTTCCTCAAGGATCAAATACAATACCACTTTTAAACATGTGAAAGTTTTAAATTTTAATAACTAACTCTTAAAACACCCATATAGAAACAATCTTTAAGCTTAGATTATTTGTCATAAGAGAAGTTCATAGACACTTGAGAGAGTAAGTGCGTATGCTTCGAAAGTTTAGAATAGAGGATCTTCAGAGAGTAATGTACATCAATACTCTCTGCCTTCCTGAAAACTACAGTGAAGTCTTTTACATTAATTTACATGAAAAATTTCCAAATACCTTCATTGTCGCAACAATCGAAGATAATATTGTAGGATACATTATATGTCGAATGGAAACTGGATTCTCAGAACTTGGAAAGTGGAACATAACAAAAAAAGGTCATGTTGTTTCGATTGCTGTTCTTCCCGAATATAGAAAAAAAGGGATTGGCACTTCTCTGATGCTTCAAGCAATGAAAGAGATGCGGAATTATGGTATGAAAGAGTGCTATCTCGAAGTTAGACTCTCTAATCAAATTGCTAAAACCCTATACAGAAAAATCGGATTTAAAGAAGTAAAAACCATCCAAGGTTACTACCGAGACAGGGAAGCTGCTAATGTAATGGTAGTAAATCTTGATAGTTAGTTAATAATTATAATTTATTATGTGATGTGTGGGAAAAAATCATTCTATGAGGGTATTAAAATGGATGAATTAATAATCGATTTCCATGTACACCCAAAAAGAGGAGGAAAAATTGTAATTGATGAGCTTGTTAAGGAGTTTGACAAGTATGGTGTATCAAAAGCTGTGATATTGGGTAGAGAATCTGACCCAAAGAACTTAGAAACGCCTGAAATAAGAAATAAATTAATCACTCTCTTGCTGACAAGTCCAAGCTTAGCACCAGTTTATGGAGGTAATCCTGAAAAAATTTTGGCGTTTGCCGAGCGTTTAGGTAGAGGACTTGCTCGACAGACAACAAATGTTGAAGTAGCTAGATGTGTAAATATGTATCCTGACAGAATTGTAGGACTTGGCTCTATCGATTTACCTAAAGGAGAGGAGCATGTAAAACAGAAATTAAAACAGATACATCAGTTAGGCTTGAAAGGAATAAAACTTCACCCTCAAAGTGGCTTTTTTAATCCAGCAGAGAGTGAAAACCTCAGAATAATCTGTGAAGACTTTGAAAAGACCAAAAAAATGATAATGTTCCACACAGGATGTATGCCTGGAATATGGGAAAGCCCTGAACTTTCAAAATATGCTAATCCAAAGTATCTTGAACCTCTTGCTGAAGAGTTCGACGTACCACTTATATGTGCACATTTTGGATCTTATAGTAACACAAATCCAGGAATCTGGTTTAATGAGGCTGTTGAACTCTGTCGTAAATATGATAATACCTGGTGTGATATTTCAGCTGTCCCTTACGTTCTAGCAGAGGGGGCTATGGTAAATAAGATTGTTGATTCGAAAATTACGGATAGAGTATTATTTGGATCTGACTACATCGATTACATTGCATTCACAATAGATACTGTTAAAACAACACCTTACCTTTCAGAAGAAGAGAAACTAGACGTTCTAGGACGTAATGCCAAACGCCTTCTCAAAGCTGTTAACGCTAATTGAATGATAACTAGTTAATTTACATAATTAAAAAGGTAAAAGATGATCACTCTTCATAACCAGAAAGCCAAATAAGCGGAATATCTTGCGAAGTACCATTGGGTAGCGTTCTACGAATAGTAATCGGTAAAAGTCCTTTTTTTAATTCCTCAAGTGCAATATCAATTGGGTTACCTAATCCTTCCAATTGATCTATCAATAGGGGAGCGCCCATTGCAATTTGAAGCGCCCTTGCTCCTACTATCCTCGCTTTTTCAAATCGAGTAAGTTTTGGAGGACCAATCGTTACACGATTTGATTGATTTTTATTAATAGATCTTGCCAATGTCATTCCTCATCTTTCTCTTCAAAAGGTATAGTTATGAATATCATGGAGATCCCCACAGAGAACAAGTTAGAATCCCAAAAATACTAAAGCACAAACTTGAAAGCAGTGAAAATAACCGGGGTCATTTAAATCTTTAGTAAGTTTACTTGTTAATTTGAAATGACTTAAAAGGATATACTCAAGAAAATAGAACTGGAAGTGTATAGTAAGTAAATGATATCGATGAGTAAACCTCAAATAGATGAGGAAGAAATCAGGGCTGTAGCGCGTGTGCTAAGAAGAGGTCGAATCTCTCATAGTGATGGAGCAGGACCTAATACTCTTCAAATGGAGAGGGCTGTTGCTCTTTTTGTAGGATCAAAATATGCTGTTACATTTAACAGTGGCACATCTGCCATCACAAGTGCCCTTCTAGCTTTAAATATTGGTAGAAGTGATGAAGTAATACTTCCCTCATTTACACATATAGGTACAGTAGAAGCTGTAACAATGACCGGGGCAAGACCTATTTTCGTTGATATCGATCCAGAAACTTACTGTCTAGACTCAAAAAAAGTGAAAGAAGCTATTACAACAAACACGAAAGCGGTCATTCCAGTCCATCTTTACGGTTTACCTGTAGATATGAATCCAATAATAGAAATTGCCAATCGAAATAGGTTTCATATTGTCGAAGACGCTTCGCATGCCTTAGGCTCTGAGTATGAAGGGAGAAGAATAGGTTCCATAGGAGGTATGACTTGTTTCAGTTTTCAAGAGGATGGAATAATAACAACAGGAGAAGGGGGCATAGTCACAACTAATAGCTCAGAATATATGGAATTGCTGAAGTTAATCAGATGTCATGGTGATGGAGGAAGTCGCCAAAGAATCGAAGGATACAACTTTAAACTATCAGAAGTGGGAGCTGCAATTGGAATAGTTCAACTTTCTAAGCTTCCTAGATTCTTAGATACTCGAAGACAGAATGCTTCACTTCTCTCGGAAATTCTTGAAGAGTCTGAAAAATTGATTATTCCAAACGAACCCTTGGGAAGGCGACATAGTTGGAATTATTTTACTGTAAGGATAAAGGGTGCAAATGCTGGGAGAAGAAATAAAGCAATGAGGAATATACGTAAAAGGAAAATATGGGCTGAAGTTTACTACCCAAAGCCAATTAATTCTATGCCTTATTATGTGACTAAGTATGGTACAACACATTTGTCACACTCTGAAAGGGCAGCACGACAGGTTCTTTCACTACCGATATATCCTGGTTTAATTGAAGATGAAGTCGTTTACATTGGAAAAACAACCCTTGAGACGATTGGTTGAAAGTTAATTGTTTAGGAACATGATTCATTTGAAATCTAGTAGAATAAGAATATATTTTGACGCTGAAGAAGTTGGGAAAGCGAATGGAGAACTACGTTCATTCCTGGCCCCTAGAACGATCAGAACTATACAAAAATTACTTCCACTTGATGGAAGAGCGTCTCTCGGAAACGAAATGACTTACTTCGAAATCCCAATAAAGACGGGATTGGAGAAAGCTAAGAAACACGTTACAAGAGGGACTATAGCATACTGGCCATTGGCTAATGCAATATGTGTGTTTTATAGCGATATGAATACATATAGTCCAGTAAATGTCATAGGGTTCATTACAGATAATCTCGATATCTTTGAGAGAATTAGATCAGGTATGATTATCAAAATGGATTTGGATAGATAGAGTTCGCGCTACCCTACCAACTCCTTTTGCCAAATAAGGTTTAAATCAATTTTATTTTGGACTAATAGCTAAGAATGTAGTTTTTAATTTTCCCTCTGGATTTAAATCTCTCGTAAGGTTTGAACATCCATCTTAACAAATCGATCGATAATCAATTATTTACGTGACTCGATATGGATTTTCTGAGAATTTCAAGTTCTCTTATTGAGAGAATTTAAGGTTTGAATCCCTGTTCACTATATAATCCCTTGGCGCACGCTAATCTAAAATCATATATACTGTGTATCAAAGTCAAAGTAAAAAACAACAGTCTAGCTAGCTAACCTAAAATTTAAAAAAGTAACGCCCTCATTATACCTCGATATATGAAAAAGGTTAAAAATCATTTTAAGTCAGTTCAAGAATGGTCTTATCTTGGCTAAATGTCCATTCTGTTATAGCGAGTCTTATAACGAACATAGTTTGAAATGCAGCGGATGCGTGGTAAACTTGTTGAGAGAAAGTATTGTCCTGTAGAAGACGACTATTGTACCTATACGCTTGAAGGTGAGCGTCTTGGTTGCTTGAGTTGTCAAATAGTCTTTGATTCTAAAGATCAGTATGACAAGTATTCTCAAGACAAATATGATAAGCGTCAGGTTCGGTAAAGAATAAAAACAAGAGAAAATGACCAAAAATGAATCGGAATCGAGATAATTTTCAAGTATTATTATTTAAATCAAAAAAAAGATGTGCATTAAATTTCAAGTCATTACAGGAAAAACTAATCTCGTCTAATATTAACTCCATATATTTATACCGTAACGGAACTCAAAGGGATCTTCTTTTCCCAGAATTAAAGGCTACAACTGTAACCTTTATGCCCACTATGCTAGCTAGCTTTAATTATTTAGGTTTCTAGCTTGCTCTTATTCCTATTAACTTTGGATGCCTCTTGAAATTTAATTGCTACTTGATAATTTACAGAGAACTTGAGCCCGTCTAAGTTAATGAGAAATAGGAGAATCCACTCAAGAAGGAAAATTTAGAAAATAACATAAACTAGTTTTAATAAAGGGGAATTGGAAATCTCCAAGTCAGTTTTATTATTTCTATTATCTCTGCGTGTAGATGAATTCTATCATGTAGTCTATTCTTCTCCAACCATCGTACAAATACGCGTATATCGCGTAGTACCTCGTTTCCTTGGGGGTGAACTCAATGGTGTTACGAGCTTCCTCTCCAACCTGAAGATCCTTTATATCTATAGAGGCATGCTCTTCAGACTTTACTGAGGGGTCTTCCACCCAGAATTCCAGTTTCAGTCCCGTACTTTCGTTCAAGCCCATAATGGTTGCCTCGGCACTGATGGTCTTTCCAATTGCTGTATATGGGTTTGAAAGCACTAGGAAGCGTCCAATCTCCGCTTTTTCCTCATTTAACGTGAGTTTCATCCAACTGGATTCCCACGTGAAGTATCTGTTTCTAGCCCCACGTCCTTTAATGGTGACATATACGCTGGCTAATCCTACTGCATTAACCTTGAAAACCAGTTCTTTCTCTTCATTCGATTCCAAATCCGGCAGGTAGTGTCCTGCTCCAAATAACCCTGATCCATAAACCGTAATTCTCAATTTCAAAACTTGCATATCTGAGTCTAGATCGATCAAAAAAATCAGATGATTCAAATTTTTTTTTCTATTTTTTGGCTTTCTCTATTTTTTTAAACAAACAAAAAAAAGTATAATCAGGTATTAAAAAATGAGATCTGACTAATTCAACCAGTGTGCTATTCTACTCGCCTTGTTCTCGAACTTGAAATACCTTGATTCTACTATTTCCTTCAACTTGTTCTATTACACCCTTTTGAAGCAGCTCTTCAAGAAGCCTCTTAGCTACACTCACTCTAATACTAAACTGATTTGAGACAGAGTAAGGCGTTATAGCTTTCATCTCTGAGATGGCTCCTCGTAATTCTCGATCATCTATCTCAGGAAAATTAATACCTCTGATCTGTTTTTCAAAACCTTGACCTCTTTGTCGCCGTGACATTTTGTAATCTCCTAAATATTGGGTCTCATGATACTAAAATATGTCCTGAAGATTCAATGTGAATCCTTGATCATCATCTTTAAAGCTTTTTAATGATTTATCCAGATTTTTTTTGATTTATAGGAACACCATATTGTTTTTCAACAGAGGCACGATGGATTGTATTCATCGCACAGAAGGGAATAAGTTTACCATCAGGAACCGCATAGTGGATACAACATCTTTCAAGTCTCTCAAGATCAAAATTGAATGGGTCCATGAAGTGCATCATTCCGATCATAAGGGTTTTTCTCATAAGATTACCAAGAGCCTCATATGTACCCTCAGATAAAACGGGTAACATAATCTTCCTTAAAAACCCGAAATTCACGTGCTTAATTGCAGTAGTCATCTTAAACTTTGCTCTTCTAATTGACCCAGTTTTTGCTAGCCTATACACTTCGTTCATATCATCCATGAGAGCCTCTAAATCGCCATATCTTGTTGCAGGAATTATTTTATCGCCATCTATAAAGACAAACGTAGCCATACCGCAATGTTCGTGCGTTGTGAACTCAGGATATCTCCTTCCTCTTAAAGCCCCGACCGCTCTCGCGATTGGTACCACAAAAGGCACAGGAAAGAAATCAGATACGGTAATTTGACCTTCAGTTTGTTTTTCAATGAGTTTGAGACAGTCAGGTATTGTAATCCTCATATCCATTCTCTCCTCGTAATTTATCCTGCCTGTCAAAGAGACCGGTTGAAAGTTAACACACCTTATTACGTCAAAATTAGAAACAGCAAATCGAATTATATCTCCAAGTTGATGGTCATTAACACCTTTAACAACAGTTGGTACGAGTACAACACTTTCCAGACCGTCTCCACGACAGTTTTGTAAGGCTTTTTTCTTTATATTTAAAAGATCTGCACCCCTAGTTGTAAGATATGGTTCGCGAGTAACTCCGTCAAATTGAAGATATATTGTGCTAACCCCGGCATCCATCAATTTTCTACAGTAACCCTTCTCAGCTGCTATCCTTAATCCATTAGAGTTCACTTCTACATGTCTGAATCCAAACTTTTTCGCCATCTTTATTATTTCAGGCAAATCGTCCCTGACAGTAGGCTCTCCACCACTTAATTGTAATGCCATAACAGGTATGGGTCTTTCAGATCTAAGATTGATCATCATCTCCCTGATTTCATCTAAGGAAGGTTCATATACGTAACCTGCTACTGCGGCATTTGCAAAACAGATCGGGCATCTTAGATTACAACGGTTTGTAACATCAATTATTGCGAGAGATGTATGTGATTTATGTCGTGGGCATAGTCCACAATCAAATGGGTGTCCTTTATCACATTGAGTATTTGGATTCTCAACACCTTCACCCTTAACGGAATGTTTTTGGACTTTCTTAAAGAGTTCAAAATCAGACCAATAAATATCCTTGAATCTTCCATGTTCTGAGCATTCCTTACCAAGATATACTTTACCATCTTCCTCAAAGATATTAGCTTCAATAACCTGGAAGCATTCTGGACATATACTCTTAGTTTTTTTAATAAGATTCATTAAAGTGACCACAAAAAACTATTTGGATTGGAGGGAGAAACAAGAACTCTATATAATAACATTTCCATACTAAAGATAAGATAAAAAGTGTGAAAGTAAACATCATACATCGGGTGCGTTCCCTTCTTGTATGTCAGTGACGAAACAAAACGATCAATGAGAAAACTAGGCTTAACAGATTATGAGATAAAAGCATATCTTGTATTACTAATACACGGACCTTATACCGCTAAAGAATTATCTATCCGAGCAAATCTACCCTACTCAAGAACATACGATGTGCTATATCAGCTGAAAATAAAAGGTTGGACTAATGAAAATCAAGAAAGACCAAAAAAATTCATTGCTAAACCTCCAGATGAAGCTGTCAAGATAGCAAGATTAAGACATGAAAACTCTCTTAAAAACGCTACAAACATAGTCGTTCAAGAATTACACCCTCTTTATAAAGAACCAAGTATTCAAGAGAGACCAAATATTTGGATTTTAAGAGGTAAAGTAAACATACACACTCAAATGAAAGAGACACTTTATCAAACAGAAGAAGAAGCGATGATAGCACTTCCCGAGGTTTCATATTCTCTGATCATGACAACACTAAACAGGATAAAGAAAAAAGGTGTGGAGATCAAGTTCATAGCAGTTAACACTACCAGTCAATCAATAATTACAAAACTTGTCAGTATAGGTAATGTAAGAATCAAAGAGAAAATGTTTGGTGGAGGAGTAATATCAGATAGACAGAGAGTGATACTTCTTCTTGGCGGAGATATTAACTCAGAAGAACTAGCGATTTGGTCTGATCATTTAGGTGTTATTGACTTAGCAAGAGAATACTTCGACTTTCTTTGGAGGGAAGGTAAAAACAGATAAAATATTGCATCGTTATTACAAACCGGTATAAGTAATGAAATTGAAGTTTAAAAAGGATTATTGACATTTGAGCAGGGTAACGCATATTACAAAGGTATTTATAAATTAATACCAAATTGAAATTTGAGTATTAGAGAGGGTGAAAAAAGATGAAGCTAGTTACAGCTAAACTTCCAGAGGCTCTTATAGAAGGACTCGACGAATTAACTAGATCTGGAATGTATCCTAGTCGAAGTGCTGCAATACGTTCAGCTGTAAGGGATATGCTGAAAAGAGAACTATGGCGAACTGAACAAAGATAGACTTGAACTTTTATCGCTCTCTTTTACCTTTGATAAACTCTTCTACACAGAGTTTAGCTTCTTCGTAAGGCATCTGTATCGGTGGATGTTTAAAACAGAAAGACGAAATACTAGTTAATGGTCCTGAGATACCTCTATCCAAAGCTATCTTTGTGGCTCTTATTGCATCAATAACTACACCAGCACTATTAGGGGCATCCCAAACATCTAGTTTTAGATCAATTTTTACAGGAGTATCTCCAAAATAACGACCTTCAACAGATATGAAGCATATTTTCTTGTTATTTAAGAAGCTAACATAGTCACTAGGTCCAATCCGTAAAGGTATTTTGTATGGAACCATAGCTTCAACAGCACTTGTTTTACTAATCCGTTTAGATGTTAATCTCTCCTGCTCTAACATGTTGAGAAAATCAGTATCTCCACCAATGTTCAGCTGGTAACTATTTGAAACGCGAATTCCTCTTTCGAATAAAAGTTTAACTATGGTCTTGTGGAGAACCGTTGCACCAATTTGACTCATTACATCATCACCAGAAACGGGAAGGCCAGCATCTTCAAATTGTTTCTGCCAGTAAGGATCAGACGCGATGAAAGAAGGCATACAGTTAACAAACGCGCAACCAGCATTGAGAGCTTGTTGGGCATACCATTGAGTTGCTTCGTCACTCCCTACAGGTAAGTAATTTAAAACAATATCTACTTTTGCATTTCTCAATTCTTCGGATACATCGACGGGAGCATCTGTCTCGTCTATTTTCACTACCTCTTTTACATATCTCCCGATACCATCTAAAACTCTGCCTCTTTTCACATCAATTCCAGTCATCGGGACATTTGCAAAGTTCCGCGTATTGTTTGGGTTTTGTATTATGGCTTCAGACAGGTCTTTACAAACCTTATTTTTGTCAACATCAAATGCAGCTACAAATTTAACGTCACTTATATGATATCCTCCAAAAGTTGCATGTAATAATCCGGGTATTAAGTCGTCTTCATCTGCATTACGATAATAATAGGTTCCTTGTATAAGTGCCGAAGCACAATTACCAACGCCAATTATGCCAACGCGTATCTCACCCATTGTCAATCCCCATAATATTTTATGATCATATAATATTATATTTCTCTTGGCTAGAGAATATATAAATTTTTAATATTTAAAGAAGAAACTATAATTTTAATCGTCCAGCCATAATTTTTAATTCCTTTGCAGTTGCAACAGGATCATTAGAATGAATTATTGACCGTCCAACTATCAGATACTTGGCTCCCGATGATATAGCTAAATTAACCCGTCCTCCTTGAACACCTATCCCAGGAGAGTAAATAGGAACTTTATTTCCAAGGATGTTGAATACCTCAAGTATTTTCTCAGGGTAAGTCGCACCGACTATAGCACCATCGGCACCCCAAGCCAGTGCTTTTTCTGCGAAGAGATTGTATAAGGGACGTGTCTTCCCTGAGTTAGGATCATTTGCCATAATACCATACCCTTCCCAGGAACCTTTATGACTCATATAAACAAGCAACAAAACTCCTCTGTCAAAGGTTTCTGCCATTTCAAATACAGATTGAAGCCCGTCTTCCCACCCTACAAAAGGATTTGCAGTTACTGCATCGAATCCGATTTCAAAGTAATGTTGCGCCATTACCTTATTTGTAGAGCCAACGTCATTGATTTTACAGTCCATTATTGTGGGTAATCCCACCTTGTCACATACCTTCAAAATCTTACGGATTTCTACGCCTAGACCTAAGGGAAGAGTCAGATGCCGGTTCACTTTTACAGCGCATATATGTGATCCAAGACTCTCTATCAGATGTACAGCTTTTTTTACATAATCGATAGTTTTGCTTGGTTGAATATCCAAAGCCAGAATTATCCTAGATTGTCTCTGATACGCTGAATTCTTAATAATTTCACTGAATTTATTCACACCCAAACCTAAATACCTCCCATTTTTTCAATTCGATAATACCATTGCATATTTCAGAGATATTTATCACTCATAAGATTCAATAATGTAAGCAATTATAATATTTTTGAAATGAGCGTAACTCAAGAGACTATTGATATTGTCGCGGGTCGTATAGCAGGCGACATAATTTTATCTAATGAGCCCAGTAAAACTCTGAAAAAATGGCGTGAAATTTTCAACATCACTCAAACTCGATTAGCTGAAGCCCTAAAAGTTACTCCATCAGTAATTAGTGATTACGAAAGCGGAAGACGAAGATCACCAGGTACAACTTTTGTTAGAAGATTTGTAAAAAACTTGATTATAATCGATAAAGAGGAAGGATCAAAAACAATCCGTGAACTTTCAAGGCTAGTTGTATCGACAGCTGATGCGATAGTTGACTTTGTTGAGTTTCCTGTTCCCATCAAAGGACAAATTATTTGCAACATTGTTCAAGGATTACCTCTAGCATGTGAAGAGCTATTAGAAAGAGAAGTTTATGGCTACACCATAGTTGATAGTATTAGGGCTATACGAACGCTTTCTGGTAGTGATTTTTTTCAGATATTCGGATCCACCACGGAACGTGCACTCATTTTTACTAAGGTCTCGCTAGGACGTTCACCAATGGTAGCAATAAGAGTTCAAACTATGAAACCGAGAATGGTCATTTTACATGGACCCAAAGAAGTGGATACCCTAGCTATTGAGTTGGCAAAAAGTGAACAAATCCCTCTCATTCTATCAAAAATGAATTCTGAAGAGGAATTGATTATTACGCTTAAAAATTTTTATAGATCGATAATTGACAAAAAGAAGGTATAACATTCTATTAATAGCCTAAATTTAGGATCAATCTTATTAAATTACATAATATTCGTGTGAAAGGCGATCAATACAATTGAGCTCAAATGTTATAACCTTACTCACTGGCTTATCGGCAATCATCATATTTGGTTTAATATCATTTAGGTTGAAACTTGTAGATCTTAGTGGATTAATCTCTGGATTGTTGATTAGCTTTCTTCTATTTGCTTTTGGAGGATGGAGATGGCTTGTGACCCTCCTCTTCTTTCACTTTCTATCAAGTGCGTTCACTAAATATGGATATGATTATAAGAGGAGTATAGGTGCTGCTCAAATTAAAAGCGGAGCAAGATCCTGGAAGAATGTTATAGCTAACAGTTTGATAGCGACATTAATGTCTATATTCGAATGGACCTCAGCTTCTGACATCTTTATTGCTGGATTCATTGGAACAATAAGCACCTCAATGGCAGATACTTTAGCAACTGAAATTGGCTTATTGTCTTCTAAGAAACCTAGATTGATCACAAATCTAAATAAAAAAGTGGATGCAGGGACCTCAGGAGGGATTACAATCCTCGGAGAAATCGCATCAATTACAGGATCAATTTTTATTGCTTTAACTTCACACATTCTTGGACTTGGATCCTGGTCCTTAGTCAAAACTTTGCTAATTTCACTATTATCAGGCACAATAGGATCCACTACTGATAGCCTACTAGGTGCAAGACTTCAAGGAATTTTCAAATGCGAAAAATGCGGAAAAACAACGGAGCTTCATTATCACTGTGATAACAAAACAACTCATCTCAGCGGAAATCAAAGGATCGATAATAATATTGTAAATATATTATCGACTTTAGTCGGAGCCATAATGGGAGTGTTAATTTATCAATTTACTTGAATTTATTCAACTTGAAATTAGAGTAACCGTTCTAATTATTGAAGACGTTTTACGTATCTTTGTAACAATCTCATCTAGTCGACGGAGGTTTTTAGGCATCATCTTACAAACAACGTCAAACTCTCCATAAACAACTCTCGCCTCAGATACATCTTCCATCTCTTTAAGACTGTCCAATATTTCATGTTCTTTTCCTACCTCGGTAACGAGAAGGACATAAACTACCAATTGAGAAGACATAGTACTCAACTCCAAACTCGTACAACAGAACTAAATAATAACCTTTTTGAGCAAAAAGATTAGAAATGAAAATTAAAGACCACTCAGAAAGCTAAAGCCTTAAATCAATGAACGAGGAAAAGACGGAGGGCTCTTTGATCCCTATAAGCGACCTTAAAAATCCCAGAGAAAAGATAGCATATCTCGTTTTCGAAGATGGGGATGTCTATAAAGGCGTTGGTTTTGGAGCAGTTGGAAAGGTTTCTGGCGAAATCGTGTTTAATACCGGAATGGTAGGTTATACGGAGTCGATTACTGACCCGTCTTATAAAGGCCAGATCCTTATACAGACATATCCTCTAATAGGGAACTATGGAGTTTGTAGCGATTTTTTTGAATCAGATGGACCAAAGATTGAAGGTTATGTAGTACATGAACTCTGTAAAGAACCCAACCACTGGTCTTCTACGAGACGTCTTGGAGATTGGTTGGAAGACTGTGGTATTCCAGGGATTGAAAGCATTGACACAAGGAAGTTAACAAAGAAGATACGTTCCCATGGTACAATGCTTGGTATTCTATATACTTTTTACAAAGAAGAACCGCCTAACCTTGATGATATTATATTAGAAGCTTCAAAGGTAGAAGACCCTAACTCTAAAGATTTGATTGCTGAAATTTCTACAAAAAAGAGAATTAAATTTATGTCAAAAGGCAAACATAACGTAGTTGTTATCGATTGTGGGACAAAAAAAAGCATCATTAATAATCTGACTCTAAGAGGCTTTAATGTTACATTAGTTCCACCCAATGAAGGAGTAGATGAAATATTAGATCTTCATCCACAGGGAGTTATAATATCAAATGGGCCAGGAGATCCAAAGATGAGAACGGATATTGCGACACTAATCTTCGAGATTTCAGAGAAAGTACCAGTGCTTGGAATATGTATGGGTCTTCAATTAGCGGTAATTGCATTTGGGGCTAACACTTTCAAGTTAAAGTTTGGTCATAGAGGCCAGAATCATCCAGTAATAGATACAACAACAAACAGATGTTTTATAACCTCACAGAATCACGGTTTTGCTGTCGATAAAGATAGCCTCTATGGTACAGGACTCCAATTAACAATGATTAACGCTAATGATAAGACCGTGGAGGGGGTAAAACATAAAACTCTCCCCGTTTTTGGAGTTCAGTTTCACCCAGAAGCTTCACCAGGACCTAATGACTCCAATTACATTTTTGATCAGTTCTTAAAACAGATAAAAAAGGCTAGGTGATTCCATTTGCCAAGATTTGAAAAGATAAAAAAGGCGTTAGTGGTTGGCAGCGGCGGAATAGTAATTGCTCAAGCAGCAGAATTCGATTATAGTGGTTCTCAATGCCTTAAAGCTCTAAGAGAGGAAGGGATTGAAACTGTTTTAGTTAATCCCAATGTAGCTACTATTCAGACTAGCCCAAGGATGGCTGATAAAATCTACCTAGAACCATGTGTTCCGAATGTCATAGAACGAATAATACATAAAGAAAAACCAGATGGGATAATGTTGGGCTTTGGAGGTCAAACAGCTCTCAATATTGGAGTACAACTAAATGAAACCGGGGTCTTCCAGAGAGAAGGAGTTAAAGTCCTTGGAAGCTCAATCAAAGCCATAAACATAACAGAAGATCGACTTCTATTTAAAAAAATGATGGAGAGCGCTGGAGTTCCAATACCCGCAAGCAATGCAGCATATAATAAGTCCGAGGCACTAGAAATCGCCGAAGATATCGGTTACCCAGTTATTGTGAGAACAGCCTATATGCTGGGTGGTGGAGGCTCGGGTGTCGCTTATTCTAGAGACGAGCTGATGGAGATAGTTGATAGGGCTTTCGAATGGAGCATTGAGCACCAAGTACTCATAGAACAGTATCTTCACCACTGGAAGGAAATTGAGTATGAAGTTATGAGAGATTATGACGACAACACAATCACTGTAGCCACGCTAGAGAATTTTGATCCTTTAGGGATACACACAGGGGACAGCATTGTTATAGCGCCCACGCAGACGCTTTCTAACCAAGAATATCAGATGCTCAGAGACGCATCGATGAGAGTCATTCGAGGAGTCGAGATTGTGGGAGAATGTAATATTCAATTCGGATTACACCCAGATAGCAAAGAATATGTAGCAATTGAAGTTAATCCGAGAATGTCTCGATCAAGCGCTCTCGCCTCTAAGGCAACTGGTTACCCCCTTGCATATATAGCTGCGAAGCTAGCGATTGGTTATAGTCTTCCCGAACTTATAAACAAAGTAACGGAAGTAACAACTGCCTGTTTTGAACCATCATTAGATTACGTAGTAGTAAAAGTCCCGAGATGGGATTTCGATAAATTTCCAGGCGATGTTGATAGACACATTGGTTCGATGATGAAGTCAGTAGGAGAGGTAATGTCGATTGCTCGAACATTTGAGGAGGCTCTTCAAAAATCGGTTAGAGAATTGGATATCGGTAAAATTGGACTTGTTGGAAATTCAGAAGATCTAACTGAAGAGTCCTTAGATATACTCAGAAATGAACTTGAAAATCCAACTGATCAAAGACTTTACAAAATTGCCAAGGCTATACGTCAAAAAATGCCTTTGGAATTAATTAATAGATTAACAGGTATAGATCGCTGGTATCTATATAAAATTCGAAACATTGTAGAGATGGATGAATTTCTTCGACAATTATCATATGATCCTATTGACCAGAAATTTATTAAAATTATTAAAAGAGCTAAAGAGCTTGGTTTTTCTGATAAACAGATCGCAAATTGTCTCCAGATTGAAGAGACGAGTATAAGACGGTATAGGAAAAGTAAGCATATTTTACCGAGTTTTAAAATAGTTGACACTTTAGCTGCTGAGTGGGAGGCAAAAACAAATTACTGCTATGCAACTTATGGTGACAGTGAAGACGATTTAGACTTAACAGAAATTAAAAGTAAAGTGGTTGTTTTAGGAGCCGGTTGTATTAGAATAGGTAGCAGCGTAGAGTTCGATTATTGTACAATGAATACAGCGTGGTCATTAAAAGAAGAAGGGATTGACGAGGTCATCGTTGTTAACAATAATCCTGAAACCGTCTCAACAGACTTTGATATGTCGGACAAACTTTACTTTGAAGAAATAACTCTTGAAAGAGTTTTAGATATTGTTGATAGAGAGAAACCAATAGGGGTAGTAGTAAGTGTAGGAGGTCAAACCCCAAACAACCTTGCGCTTCAACTGCAGCAAATGGGTATACCTATAATAGGAACAAGCGCAAGGAGCATTGACATAGCTGAGGATCGCTTCAAGTTCAGCGCACTTTTAGATAGGCTTGGAATACTCCAACCAAGATGGCAAAGTTTAACATCCATTGAGGAGATTAAGGTATTTTCAAATGAAATCGGATATCCTGTACTTATCAGACCCTCATATGTCCTTTCAGGTTCTGCAATGCGCGTAGCAAATAATGTTAGTGAACTTGAAGATTGGGTAAAACTTGCAACTTTGATCTCACCTGAGCACCCTGTTGTAGTAAGTAAGTTCATTCATGGAGCAAAGGAGGCGGAAATAGACGCTGTATCTGATGGTTACAATGTTCTCGAAGGAGCAATAATCGAGCATATAGAACTTGCAGGAACTCACAGTGGAGATGCTACCATGGTCATCCCACCTCAAACACTCAATACTAACATAATCTTTAAAATAAGAAACTATACAAAGAGAATTGCTAAGGCATTGAATATTAAAGGACTGTTTAACATACAGTTCCTTGTAAAAGATGAGGCGGTATATGTTATAGAGTGCAATTTGCGTTCAAGTAGAAGTATGCCTTACTCTAGTAAAGCTTCAGGTATTCCATTGGTTTGGTTTGGAGCAAAAGTAATGCTCGGTAAAAGTTTGACAGAACTTGGACTCTTTAGATCTGCTAAGCCACAATACGTAGCGATTAAAGCGCCCGTGTTTTCATTTATGAGGCTTAAGGGTGCAGATCCAATTCTTGGAGTTGAAATGACTTCAACAGGTGAGGTAGCTTGTATTGATTATGACCTTAGTGGAGCTCTGATAAAAACAATGATAGCATCTAATCTCAAACTTCCAGATCCAAATAAACCAGTACTGATAACAGTGAAAGAAGAAGACAAGGAGGTAGCCAGTAACATTGCAAAAAAACTTGTTAAAATGGGACACAAGATACTGGCTACTAAAGGCACTGCAGATGCATTGATTAATAAAGGCATTACAAACGTTAAGATCCTAAAAAAGGTTCATGAAGAAGAATTTGGTGAAGACATAATAAGATACATAACTGACCAAAAAATTGGATTCATTATCAACACACCAACTAGTACAAGTAGAAAAACCCTCGATGATGACTATGTTATTAGAAAGATGGCTAGTGAATTCCTCATCCCTGTAGCAACACGGATTGAAACAGCTAAAGCAATAGTAGACGCATTGGAAAGGAGAGGATACTATTCAATTATGAGACCTATAGCTCTAAACGAGGTTTTAGAGAGCACACCATATGGTAAATATGTATAATGTCATAGAGTGTTTTGCGTAAATGAATAAAAACCAATTGTACTCCATCATTATTTGTATTGTAATACTAACATCATTCTCTCTTTACGTGACATCAGATAAAAATTCAAGTCAATTAAATTATATTTTTACGAGAAAAATAACCTTAACGAATAAAAGCTTAAACCCATTACACTTATCGGAAAAACATATTACATTCAGCTTGTTAATGAACTCTAGCTGGCAACTGACTCAATTATTAAATGCAAGTCCAATGTTTAGGCTTGAAACAGATAAGGACATAAACCCAAATATCATTTTTAAAAGTGATTCAATTCAACCGGGAAAGAACATCTCAATCAGTTTTTCTATTCAGATAGAGCAAAGAAAAAGACAACAACCAGCCATTACTATATTAAAGTCAGGTCAGCTATCTAACATACCTTTTACGCTTCAGGAAAAATATTGTCAACAAACTGAAACGTTTTCGACTAAAGATTCTGAAATAGAGAGATTAACCTATCAGATCTGGAATAAAACAGGAATGAGCGAAAATGTTTTGGAAATTGTGTGTGAATTGGCAGATTGGATAGGAACTAGTGTGAAAAGCAAAACTACAGATGTACCTAGATACCCAAGTGAAACGTTAAAGCTACGTCTTGGGGATTGCGATGATAAAGCAAATCTCTTAATTACAATGTGCAGAATGTTGGGAATACCATCATTTTTACAAGTTGGATGCATTTATGGACCCTCTAGAACCGAAACAGCCTGGGAGAACCACTTAACATCGATTTATAACTCGGTAAGCTTCCATGCTTGGGCCATCATATATATTCCCCCATGGGGATGGCTACCTTTTGATATGACACTGGGATGGAATAATGGTAATTGTATTAATGGAATAGCTTTAGCTCCTGTATATAGTATTAACACATTCCAGCTTCTAAACGTCACATCAATTGATTGGGTGGGAGATAGTCGCAGATTCAAACAACAGATTATTGACAGCCCACTTTATTTTCAAGACGAAGTGACAATAATTCCCACTCCTAATACAGATCAGCTATGGGAGATAAAATCATTCATAAAGAGAATTGTTGGAGTTTTTCAGCATACATAAATAGCTAGCTAGCCATCATAATATCTATTTAAAGTAATTCTGCGAAAAGTTCCTTGGCTCGATCCGTCTTAACGTTACCTTCTTCTACCATTTTATCCGCAATAACGTCAATAAGATTACCTGTTGCTCCGATAGACATGGCAATATTTCTCGCATGAAGTGACATGTGTCCTTTTTGAATTCCTTCAGCAACAAGAGCTCTAAGCGCTGCAAGATTTTGAGCTAGTCCTACGGCTGCCATTACTTCTCCTAACTCATTTGCAGTTTTTACTCCCAGTATCTTTAAACATATTTTGCTTATGGGATGAACCTTAGTTACCCCACCTATTATTCCGACTGCCATGGGCACTTCTATGCTTCCAGCTAAATCACTGTTCACATCCTTCTCCCAAATAGTTAATGGTCCATAATGTCCTGTTCGAGCAGCATATGCATGGGCTCCAGCCTCCAATCCACGAAAGTCATTACAAGTAGCTATTGCAACCGCATCAATCCCATTCATTATACCTTTGTTATGAGTTGCTGCTCTATATGGATCGGCTGAAGCGAATGACCACGCCTCTACGATCCCTTCAACTATTTCTTGTCCTCCAACAGCATCCTTATCTATGATGACTTGAGCTCTAGTTAGTCTTTTGCTCGAAAGATTAGACAATATTCGGAGAAGTACTTCTCCACCAGTTGCTCTCTCGATTATTGAAGCTACAGATTCACACATAGAGTTTACAGCATTTGCTCCCATCGCGTCTTTACAATCGATGTGTAACTCAGTGATGACCATGTCACCGGTAACTGTGTTAATCACTTTAACGTCAAGATCATTAGCTCTTGTTGTTCTGTGTTTTTCGTTGGCTTTATTTAGAATAGCATCTTTTAACTTGAGGATTCTCATTTTTGCAGCGAATGGGTCATTTACATTAATTGCTTGTATCTGACCTATCATTATCGAGTCTGTACTTGATGTGAAAAAACCACCTTTGATCCTCGCCATTTTTGCAGCATTACTGCAAGCAGCGACGACTGAGGGCTCTTCAATTGCCATTGGTATAAGATAGTCTTTCGCATTAATACGGAAATTTACAGCAATACCGATTGGTATCTGAGTTACCCCGATAACATTTTCAATCATGTGGTTTGCAACATCAAGCGGAAGAGAACCCGTCGTTTTTATCATCGCTACATCTTCATCTGTGAGATTAGCAAAATCCTTGACCAGTTCAAGTCTCTCAGTTATTGTTCGTTTATAGAAACCAGAAATACGTGAAGATTTACTCATCTCTATTCTCTCACGAAGTATAGTTATAACTCTTATAAAATTGTCGTGGACTTGAAAATATTTTCGATAATCAAATGGATTTATGAAAAAAATTGAAGTTTAATTACCACTTGATGATAGCTTCATATCAATATAAGATTTGATTACAAATTCGCTTAAATTTAATGGATCATCAACGTATACAGCGGTAGCATTTCGATTTAAAATCGCCATCTCTTCACAAAGTGCACGAAGTTCAGGCCTACGATCAAGCATTATAATGTTTATGCTTATGTCTTCAAGGCTTAACATGTATGAAGCTCGTAAAGCGCTTGCTTCAGGAGTCTGATTAGGATAGCACGAGACTGTTGGTTCACTATCTGTGATAAGAAAAATGTTCCTATTTTCATCTTCTCGAATGAGCAACTCGCGGCTTAGATCAAGGGCTTTTCCAATGTCTGTCCAACCATTAGCTCTCAACTTTATAAGGTCACCAGGATTCAATAAGTATGGTGTCTGATCGTATGCAATTACTTGTAATATGTCATCTTTAAACTCCGTTTCCATTAATTGTCTAAGAGCAAGAGCAGCCATGATAGCGCCTCTAATCTTATTTCCATTCATAGAACCAGATTTATCGATAAGAATGATATTAGACGATTTTGCCTTATGTAACGGAATTCGAGCTTTAAAATCATGTCTTTCCATCCGCATCTCTCTAGGATCCCGTGATGCAGTAGATAAGAGGGTCTCTTGTATGTCTAGCATATCATATGTGTGACCATACTCGTCATATTCTCGAAGTATATGAGAAGGATATACGCCCCAACCTGATTCGCGAATTTCATGAAGGCCAACGCCATACCTTTTTAATCTTAAAAATGCCTCTTCAAGGACTTTTTTTGCAATAATCTTTTCACTTCTAGCAGTAAGGGAGTAGAACACGTATGAATTTTGATAAACATACTTCTCAGAAACCTGTTCTAAAAACCCTTCTTTTTGGAGTTCTTCAGCTAATATATCAGAGAAATGCCTCATCATTTGTCGAACAGATAAGGAATCTGGTTCCATCTGTCCAGTTTTGATTTTATCAAGTAACTCTTCCCAAGCCATTTTTCTAGCTGTTTTCAATTTTTCATACCACTTTAGATACCTACGCATCCAACCTGAATAACCATCAAGTCCTCCAGCCTTTTCATCTTGAATTCGATCAATGTGACTTTTTACTAGCTCATTAATATCTATCTCAGGGTCTTGTGAAGAAAATCCCTTTGGATTGAATAATCCATAGAGTATCTGCTCTGTAACATCTCTTCCAAACAAAGAACTTAGTGATTCGATATTTTCAACACAGAGTTTGCATTCTGGTTTCATTCTTTATCACTGAAAACGTAAAAGGATTCTCCATTCTTGATTTGTCGTTTAAATAAATTGGTACAGCGTGTTACGGACTCCAATAGCATCTCTAATAAAGAGAGATTAAGTTCACCAATATTTAAATCATCTATGAAATTAATAAAAATTTTATTTACAGAAGGTTTTTTCTGTAACCTTGAAACAGTATCATTGTTGACAACTATACACTTATACCCGTTTACACTTAAGGCTACTCTTCTTAAATTTTCATAAAATCCATTAAAAGCTTTGCTAGGGATATGATTATACATCTCCTTTGCTGTCTCGTTGATTGCTGATTGCACAAGCTCTTCAACTACCTCATTTTTACTTTCCTTCGTTCCATATGTGAGTTCAATCCGACCCGTCATAGCTAGTTTAACAGTATCGTAACTCTCACCATAATCTATAAGGAGAGGCACAGTTCGCCCTTTCCTAATTGCAGCAGATGTTATGTGATCATAAAGTTTAATGGTCGCTCTACAAGATGGTTCAGACTCTATTTTCTTAGTAAACATGTAAGAGTTATCCCTTGCTAAACGTACAACTCTAGCTAATATTTTCAAGTGCCAGTCTGGGATCCTAGAGTCTTCTCCAAGAACCTTAACTGAATACATGTTTCTAATACCAATCTCAATCTCCTCAAGTAGACTTTCAGGTGGACCGATTTCAATCTCTTCCATCCTATCCAGCAATGGTTCTTTGATGGGTGTGGTCCCTCGATAATTGGCAGGGTTAGTCGCTGCTATTTCCAAAGTATCTATATTAAAAGGCACTATATCGCCTTCACTCGTTGTGACCTGATTTTCCTCAAAAAGTTCATGTAACATAGTTTGAAGAGAGGAGGGGACAGCTCCAAGCTCGTCGAAATATCCTACGCCCCTATTCGCTTTAAGAGCTCTTCCCGGAACAAAAACTTCTGGATGGTCTAAGTCATAGCCTTCCCGTATTCTTTGTATTGAGATTCCACCTATCAATTGGCGTGTCGTAAGCATTGGATCTCCTGGAATTCTGACCCATATTCTTGGCACCCATTCTAATTCAACTACTTCATCTTCCAGTACCTTCTTTTTACAGGAGAAGCAAGTTGGTTCAATTGGATCGTCGTGAATCTTACAGTCTTTGATCCCAATAATCCTACTAGGTAGTAACGTAGCTATGGACTTTGATATTGTTGTCTTACCATACCCCTTCTTTCCCTTCAAGAGGACTTGTGAACCCGACATAAGAGCATTTTTAATCAGATCTTTCTCTCGGAACTTCCCAACAACATCAGGGAAAGGATCGATCCCTTTTCTCTCACAAGAGAGAATACGTTCTCTAATGTATTCGATGGGTGACTTCCCTACAAAAACATTATAGGGATCATTCCAAAGGTCGATTTCCTCATTATCAAGGATAAATCTTGGAGAAGAGTGTCTGCTTAGTTTAATCTCTTGCATTAAAGTATCAGGGTTAGTCTTGATACCTTTTTTCACTTTGAACATAGTAATCCGTTCATTAATCCTTTTGATGGCAAAGATTCGAGATACTAGATGGGAAGTATTAATTATAGCTATTAGGTTTTTGCATCGGTAAATTGCAGTTTAGCGACTTTTGTTCTGTTTTATCATAATCACAATTAAAAACACTAACTTGAGTACTTCAGAGATGTGAGTAACATCTTTGTCAGATTATCTTTATCTTATTTTTCCACAGATCGAAACATTATTTTTTCGACTTTTTCATACCTCGTTTTGACTAACTTTACTCTGTAGCATTTTCTTTTTGATGTAGCTCATGTAGTATAACAATAGCCTCGCCTAGAGGAATTCCCAATAACAAAGAAAGTTCTTGAGGAGTGACACTGGGTTTCTCCTGCAATATTACATCTCTAGTGTGGGCTTTGTGATGCGGATAAAGGATCATGCAACATACAGTCTCATATAGGATTGGCCAGAGAGGATCATTTGCGTACTCGCTGAAAGACATTGATACATTGATATGGGATTAGATTGATTAAGTCTTTCGTTCTCTAGAATGCTCATCAATATACTAATTCTGTACTGTAGTTACACTATACAATAATTATGAGCATTATGAATAAGATCCATTTAAGCTTGTTAGTATCTAGGTATCG
>Ga0209635_10000795_pt1 | contig 22753 bp, 15 predicted proteins | sample DeeMarSWOR230_32_FD_187463 | JGI IMG/M metagenome (GOLD analysis project Ga0209635, IMG submission 187463) | Marine sediment microbial communities from White Oak River estuary, North Carolina - WOR-2-30_32 (SPAdes) (version 2) | ecosystem: Environmental > Aquatic > Marine > Intertidal zone >...
CTTCGTCCCATGAATTCCATCCTGTTGGCGGCGTGAAGGCGAAGGTCAAAGGCAAAGCACTGAACAGTCCAACGAAAATCAATATGCACAACGCTAACGCAATTTTTCCTTTCATACTCCTTTCTCCACAGTAAGGAAAGAGATCCAGTCATTATTAAAATTATCTGGTGAAATCTTCTATTTGCTCGCAAGAAATAATTAGCAGACGCTATCTATAGGCTTGAGGGTTAACCATGATAACAAAGAAAGAATACAGGGCGGCTCAGCTGAAAGCCATAGAATTTTTTGAAGGGGCTGGCATTGTTATAACTCCGGAAGAGAAAAGAAATATAGAAGTGGCGGACTTCGGTCTAGGAAACTTGACGCATGTAGGCTTAGAAATAGTTACCTATGTCAACACTGAAAGATGCTGCGCGAAGGAAATCGTTCTTTTTCCTCGCCAGACCTGCCCTGAACACCGTCATCCCAACATTGATGGACAGTTAGGAAAGGAAGAAACATTTCGTTGCCGTTGGGGCGTAGTGTATCTTTATGTTCTAGGATCAAAAACAGTTAGGCCACACTGTTTTCCTCCTAGGGGACGGAAAAAATATTATACTGTGTGGCATGAGGTAACATTGAAGCCTGGCGATCAATATACGCTGGCTTCCGACACGCTGCACTGGTTTCAATCTGGTGACCAAGGGGCGGTTGTTTCTGAGTTCTCCACGGGAAGTCGAGACGAACTGGATGTCTTCACCGACCCTGAAGTACAGCGCATAACCAAAGTGGTTTAATGATGCTGAATTTTCAGCAGTGTGCGCCAGGCTTTATAGATTTTCTTTGAACCACTTGGCGGTGTGACGTATTACCGCCCACTGCCAATCCCAGCGATTGTAGGTGTGATCTGCGCCTTCCACAAATAAGCTGTACCTTGGCTCCCCTGCTTTTTCGTAAAGTTTTTTGGCGTGCCAATGAGGAACAACCGTATCGTTTGTGCCGTGAGCGATAAACACGGGTCTAGGCGAGATTTTTGAGATTTCCGTTAGTATGTTGTGTTTTCCGATGTCCGACAACAAGTTTTTGCCAACTCGCTCGCCACTCGGAATGTCAATAAAGGTTTGTGTTGTGAGTTTCGTCTGAAAATCCGAAAGGACTTGCTGGATAGGCGAAAAGTCTGACATGGTACTCCAAAGGGAAACGGCTTTTATTCGAGGATCTCTTGAAGCCGTTAATATGGCAACTGCACCACCCACGCTGAGTCCGTTGACTCCAATCCTTTCCTTGCGAACTTCTCCCTTTTTTTCAATCCAGCTCACAGCAGCCATCAAATCCGCGATTTCCCCTGACACCGTCATGTTTTGAAATAGCCCCTCGCTTTCTCCGGAGCCCCTGAAATCAAATCGCAAAACGGTGAAACCTTTTTTACAAAAATATCTAGCCGCGTGAACGAAGAGCCTATGGGGCTCAACGCGTGTTCCAGTAAACCCGTGACAAAAAATAATAGCTGGAGCTGGCGTTCTCTTCGGTTTATGTAACATACCCATAAGGCGCATCCCTTCGCAGGTAAAGAAGACCGGTTCCTGCGGTAACAACACTTCACCTCATTTTTTCTACTTTCGCTAGTCGCGAAATTTCCCTGCCTAGTTCCTTAAGCAACATGTCGATGTATTCAGGTTTGACCGAGGTTGTCGTTCCTACGGCTTTGCAACAAGCTGCGCCACACGCAGAACCATAAATCAACATTTTTTTCCAGTGGGCGGGCGCTAACGAGCTAATTTCTCCCCTATTTTTCAGGATCGTAAGTAATGGCTCCTGGGCTAGTTGGAACAAGATGCCAGCACAGAAGGCGTCTCCAGCCCCTGTGGGATCTACGACGGAAACACTTAAGGCAGGCATTTCAATTTCTGCGCCTGGGACTTTAGCCACAACACCACGCCCACCCCTAGTTACTAGAACAACTTTGACTCCTAAATCCGCGATTTTTCTTACGGCAGTCCACAGATCAGCCTCCCCCGTTATTTTCTTGGCTTCGAGATCGTTACAATGAAATATATCCATCCACTCAAAGGCTGGAATCATGAAATCCCACCCTTTTCCATGGGGGCTAACGACATCGGCGAAAACAACAGACCCTAATTGTTTAGCTTCTTTGCAAATCCGGGACAGTTGGTCGTCAATCTTGTTCAGCAATCCTATGCCTCCGACGTAGAACAGGTATGGCTTGTCTGCTCTCAGCGCTTCCCGTACGTGGCCGGAATCAAGTTCCATGTTCGCCCCGATGTCAACATGGAATCTACGGTCTTCGTCCTTAACTACCAAAATAAGATCTTTTGAGGTTGACGCCTCAGTTCTTTGTATGTGCGTGATTACACCGCTCTCTTTCAGACTCCTTTCCAAAAAGTCTCCCAAAGGGTCTTGGCCCACTGATATGATGACGCTTAGTTCTTTTTCGGGCAGACCAATTTGCATCAGGTCTACCGAAACGTTGCACGCATGGCCCCCGACACAGACTCGTATAGGGGTAAGAATTAACTCACCTGGATTTGCTACCCTGGGTAGATCTGCTGCTATAATGTCGACGACAGCTATACCGCATACACTGATTAACATGTGTCTTTTCTTCCAGTTGCGTGCGCGCGCAAATTTTCAGTTAACCTTGTCAGCTCAAGCTCTTTGAGTTTTTCTGCTGTTGGAATCCCGTTTTCATCCCATCCTCTAAGCCGATAGTATTCGTTGAGCATGGGCTCTAGATGAACCACTTGGCCTTTTGCTGGGCCTTCTGGCAAAGCCTCTTCAAGTAACCTTTGGGGAAGTGTATCATCCTTTCTCGTAAAACCTTCGCGGACATTGAACATTCTAGCAAAAGTTGTAACACGTGCTCCTAATTTTTTCAAATCTTCTACTCCTTGGTATGAGAAACCGGTGCATGATACTATCATTTGATAAACTTCTTTTAACCTCATTCCAAAAAGAGCAAAATAACATAGAACAGCAGAATCGGCCACGGCTTTTTCGTCTTGTCTGTTGATAGCCAGCTGAACTTTCGTTTCGTCATAGGAAAGGGGATTGGTTCCGCCACCATAGCCGCATAGTTCTGTTCCCGCTGTGTAAGCTTTGAGATGACATGCACCACGCTCGGACACAGCGTAACACAAGCCCATTCCTTGGGCAGCTCGCGGTTCATAGCCTGGTAGCTCTAAGCCTTTTACATGCATAGCGAAACGTTTGCTTTCCGGGTAATTCTGGCTAACTTTTTTGACTCCTTGCTCAAGAAGTTTCCCAACACCTTTTCCTTTACAGATTTTCTCTACTAGCTTTATTAATGCATCAGCGTCTCCCCATTTTGCTTCAATTCCATCCAAGTCATCGATGGAAAGTACGCCCTTCTCATAGAGTTCCATGGCGAACGCTATTATGTTTCCGGTGCTGATGGTGTCAATGCCGTAAGTGTCGCAAAGATAGTTTGCATAGGCTATCGCCTCTTTGTCGTTTACTCCACAGTTTGGTCCCAAACTAAAAACAGTTTCATAGTCGGGGCCGTCAGTCGTTGTGCCCGCATAGGGACCCTTTTCTATGTAGGCAATTTTGCTGCAAGCAACAGGGCATCCGAAGCAGGCTATATCCTTCTTCCAAAGTCCTTTGCGCCAGCTTTCACTCGCTATTTCCTCAACGTTCTGAAATCTTCCAGTTTGAAAGTTCCTGGTGGGAAGGGCACCAGTCTCGTTTATCGTTTCTAAGATATTTACTGTGCCAAATTCGGGGAGAGTCCGTACAGTAATCTCGTTCATCCTTAGTGTTCGATGTGCAATCCATGCCGATTCCTTGAACTTCTCAGGATCATCTACACGAACAACTCCGCTCCCCCTTACAGCGATTGCTTTTAACTTTTTGGAACCCATAACAGCGCCAGCTCCGCCTCTACCAGCCGTTCTGTTGTCTGAGAAAATTCCAGCTATTGGAATCTGCCTTTCACCTGCGGGACCTATTGTTGCAATCCGAAATTCTTTTCCCAGCTGCGTTTTTAATCTGCCTTCGGCATTTGTTGTGGTAGCGCCCCAAAGGTTCTTAGCTGACAAAAGATCGAGTCTGCCATCTTCAATCAGGAGTGTGGACGGCTCCTTTGCCTGTCCTACTATAACCACCGCGTCATAACCAGAATACTTTAGTTCTGGTCCAAAATGGCCCCCGCAATACGAGTCTAGGAACGAACCCGTGGCAGGGCTCTTCGTAACGACACAAAAGCGGGAACTACTTGGGGCTGCGGTTCCAGTGAGCGGGCCAGTGGCGAATATCAAGGGGTTACTGGGTGACAGCGGATCTAAGCCCGCTTTCGTTTTCCTATAAAGAAGCCAAGTAGCTAGTCCTTTTCCTCCTAAGAGAAGGTAAGCCTCTTTCTCTTTCAAAGGTTCCGTTCTAAAAGAATTTGTTGTAAGATCTGCGTGAAGAATCTTCCCTGCGTATCCTCTATCTTGAAGTGCCAACGCTACATCAACTTCTTAGCTAGTTTTGTGTTCAACAAGCTCTAATGCACCTTGCGGACACCATTCAACGCACTCCGGCGCTCCGTTACACATGTCGCAAATTTGGGGTAATCCTTTTTTCTTGTCAAATTTGATTATGTGGATGGGACAAGCCTCAGCGCAATTGCCACACATATCGCATTTTTCCTCCATAAGCTGTAGACAACCAAGTTCGGGATGAAACGTAAGAGCTCCTGTATTACAAGCTTTTACACATAAACCACAAAGCGTGCAGACAACCGGTTTGTATCTATTTGGCCAAGCGAAATCGACGTGGAGCCTAGCCTTTGCCGGTGCATACGCTTCTTCATGACTGAAACTGCACGCTATTTCACAGATGCGACAACCTGTGCAATTCTTTTCAACAACTCTCAAGATTATAGGTCCAGCCCAAACTTTACTTACGACTTCCCTTACGCTTTTGCCTTCGTGCACAACAGCGCGTATAGCCTTGACTACCAAAGTTGGGTTAGGTGCTTGGATTACCTGTCGACCAAAAACTACTCCAGCGGCGCCAGCTTCTAAAGCCTCATTGACCACTTCAAGTGCATCTCTCATAGTCTTTGCTTTTGCGCCGCCCAAGATGAGCACTGGCACACCGGCTGCTTTTGTTATTCTTCGAAATGACTCTACATCCCCAGTATACGGGGCTTTGATGGCGTCCGCGCCTGCTTCAACCATCATTCTAATAGAGATTCCAACCAAGTCCGCGAAGTTTGCACCTGTCACGCGTTCTCCCATGGGAATGGGTTCAACTATGAAAGGTAGCCCTACTTTGTCACACTCCCTAGCAAAAATCGAGACCAACTCAAAGTCTCGTGCTTCATCTTCGTCTTCACCGTATCCTACAAAAAAATAAGTCACTATGCCAGAAGCACCTAGGGCAACAGCGTCTTTTGCATTTGCAACAGCTACGTGTTTGATACTCCTGGCGGGCAGAGTGTACGTCTTATCTCGGAACGCGTTTGTCCAATCCCCTCTGAAAAGTAAAGCTGATTTTCGACCGTGAAATAGATGACTCAGTCGTGCTGCTTGCCCCGGACTCAAAAGTATAGCATCAGCGCCACCCTTTATGACGCTTCTCACCGTTTTCTCTAGGTCCATAACCCCTCTTATCGAACCAAGCATCATTCCATGGTCAGCCGCAACCACCACGGCTCTATTGTCGTTAGGATTCAGAATCTTGCTAAGACGCAATGTTTTTCCAAAACCAGACAATCCTAATCCTCAACAATGCTTGATTTTTTATCATCTCTTATGAATGATATCCACCAAAGTCTCTAGCGTCTCAACGGGATTTACCGCTTGAAATACGCTGTTGCCGGCGACTACTCCAGCGGAGCCAGCTTCCAAAGCTTCAGCAACAGACTTGAGAAGATCCCGAATTGGCGACACGTCTGTGTCAAGAACAAATACCGGAACCTTGGCTGCATCTATGACCTTTCTGAAAGACTTTACGTCTCCGGTATACGGCGCCGCGATCGCATCTGCTCCAGCTTCGACTGCCATTCTCATTGCGAGACCCAAACAATCAACAAAATTTGTCGCGGTAACACGTTCGCCTATTGGAACTGATTCTACTATTAAGGGCATACCCAAACGATCGCATGATCTAGCAAGCATGGCAACCGACTCCAGATTGCGAGCTTCATTTTCTTCGTGGCCGACACAGAAGAAAGCGATCACAGCAGAGGCCCCTAAAGCCACGGCATCCTCTGCGCCTATGATTGTGACACGTCTTATTTCCCTGAAGGGTAAAACAAAACTCTCGCCTCGAAACGCGTTTGTCCAGTCAGCCCGAACAAGAAGCGCTGGAGCTTTCTTACCTTTAAGATAGTGAACCATCCCTCCAACTTTCCCAGGGCTCAAAACCACAGCGTCAACTCCACTAGTCGCAGCTATTCTTATCGTTTTTTCCAGATCTGCAAGACCGATAGTGGGACCTAGCATCAATCCTCGATCCGCCGCTAAGATTACAGCTTTGCCGTCTTTTGGATCTATGAAATCGCTGAGGCGAAACGCCTTTCCAGGGCTTGATAACAAGCTAACCTCCCTCGACACTAAGAGTCGTTATAATATTCAAGTATATATAATTCCTAAGTCATCTCAGCAACATACTCAGTTGACCGAAACAAATCTAGTCTTCGACGATTCTCGCACGAAAATCTCTGGGGGTTCCTATTTTTTCAATTTTTCCATCTCGAATCCAAAAAATGCGGCTACTCATGCCTATCATTTTGACGTCGTGAGTTGCCGCAATTATGGTTACTTCACGTTCGTCATTTAATTTCTTCAACAGCTCTATAATCTCGCGTCCTGTTTGAAGATCGAGATTTCCGGTTGGTTCATCAGCAAGTATTATAGCAGGATCGTTAGCCAATGCACGGGCAATCGCAACACGCTGCTGTTGCCCTGCTGACAGTTCAGATGGTTTATGGCGTAAGCGCTCGCCGAGTCCAACCAAACTCAAAAGCTCGGTGGACTTCTTTATTCGGTCTTCTCTCGCTACACCCGCAAAGATCATTGGAAGAGCAACGTTTTCAAGCGCTGTAAGCACCGCAATCAAATTAAAGGTTTGGAAAATGTATCCTATCTTGCGGCAACGAAGCCAAGCCAGTTCATAGGCGTCCAGCTTTGCAATGTCCACCTCGTCGATGTACACTTTGCCTTCTGTTGGTCGTTCAAGTCCTCCGATCATGTTGAAAAGCGTTGTTTTACCTGAACCTGATGGACCAACAATAGATACGTATTCACCGCTTCGAATCTTTATGTTGACCCCGTCTAAGGCCTTTATCACGGTGCCGCCCATATAGTAATACATTGCCAAACCTTCTGTTTCAATAACATTCTCATAACTCAAATCTCAAGGCCTCCACAGGTTTCGCTTTTGCTGCTCGATAAGCAGGATACAATGTGGCGATAACACTTAGGCCCACGGCCAGCGTGACGGAAAGTCCAAAGCTAACAAGAATATCATTAAGTGACAAGTTTAACACAACGTCAAAACCCAACTGCAGGCCATATGTTATTACCGCAACAGCCCCGCCACAAATGAAACCCATAATGCCGCCCAATAGGCCTAGCAGGGCTGACTCGATCAAGAAGAGCAGTATGATGTGACGATCTAACGCGCCTAGACACTTCATAGTGCCTATTTCGTGGTATCGTTCATAAACAGCTGTGAGCATAGAGTTGGTGATACTCACCACGCAAACGAGCAGTGATATGAAAACAAGCCAATATTGGTAGCCTACTATAGGGGCGCTGACACCAGCGTACTCGGCGTAAACGCGAAAAATGGTGGTTGTCATCACGAGGAAAGTCATAAAGGCTATTCCAAGAACTATTGCGGCTGCCGTGAGAATGGATCTGGAGAAGCGTATCCTAATGTTGTCTAAACTGAGACGGAAAGCCTCGGTAATAGGGAGTTTTATCTTCCTTGCCCCTTTTGAATCAGCTGACATGACTTGATCCTTCACAGCTCAAGATATTGTATACCCATTAAGCTTTTATAAATACCCTCTTATTCCGCTGTCGGCATTCAATTAATGAACCTAGAGTAAACAAGCACTACTTCTTTCCAGGTGCGCTAGTATTTTCAACTGCATGACTATTTTGCTCTACACCGGGAGATTGTGATGCCCTTAAATAAATCAATCAACACGATTATGAATGAGAGGAATTGAAGTAAGAGGATTGGCGGAGTCGTTGAGGTTTAGGAGAAAAGCTAAGGGAATAAATGTTTCGAGGCAGGAGTTTTTTGATACTAGGCCTCTGAGGAATCCGAGCTTAAGATGGGAAAGGACAAAAAATGGCACTGTTACTGTGTTCATTTCCTACGAGAAAAGCCGACTTGCCAGTATTTTCTCTAAGATTCCAAAAGAAAAACAAGTTATGCTAGACAAGGTAGGATCTAGAGTTTGGGATTTCTGCGATGGAAACCACACCATAAAAAAAATCGCGGAGACCATGCATCAAGAGTATAAATTAACCATGGAAGAGGCTGAAGCTGCCTTGCGCGCATACTTTAACCAGCTTTCGGAAAGAGGGTTAGTTGGCTTCATCCTGCCCAACGAAGCACAAGCTCGATCTGAAAAAATGAAAACATAGCACAGCAACGGATACAAGTGTAACATAAGTTAATGTGCGCGCCCAATAGGTGTAAAGCCACGTGGAAACTAATGACAGCTGATCGATGAAAAGAAATCTTTGAACAACTTTTTCAAATCTTCTTCGTCTATCTTGCGTTTGAAAAAAATCGGCCTCACAATTTGCTTGGATACGGTCACCGAATACATCCGATTCATATCTGGACAATGCCAAGAAGCAACGATGAAAAGAGCTTTTTTACGCAAAGTTAGACCAGAGCTGGCACTTCCTTTTTTGACCGCTGCACGATGACCGCTCACGCGTCTTGACCTAGAGGCTTCCAATTGTAGTCCCCGATACCGTTTTTTCAATTCACCGAGATAATATTCATCGATCCATTTCTTTGGTTTCATGTACGTGGCTTCAAACCGTACATTCGCCATTGAGAAATACTCAAAAAATATAGCGGTCTTTTGATCTGTGAACTTGGACTGCTTCTCTTCTTCCATCAAGGACAGTGACGTTCTTCCCACGATCATTTTTCTGTTCATCAACTTAAAAGACTTGGGAGTTTTGAAAAAGAATCCTAAAAGCGCCCAGACGTTTTGATCTAGGCCGTGGCACCTAAGTGACTTAAGAATCTTTTTCATGACCGATTTGGCTTGGCGATCAGTTCGGCTATACGTAAATTGACCTACAAGAAGCCTGGAACTTTCGTTGCAATACCAGAAGAAGGCGTATCCTTCTATGTCTGTTTTGAAATGGACGAAATAGGCTTGGTGCTGGTGAATACGTGTGGTGCCTTTTCCGCAAGTCACGGTTTTTTTAGACTTTTTCAGCTCTTGAACAAACCTGTCTGCGAGCTCTGTGAGTTCTCGTGCCTGCTTCTTTCCAATTGGCGCGCGCGTAGTTGGTTCCCATTTCAGCTCAAATTGAGAAACGTTCCCCTCAAACCTTAAGTTTCCTGATAGTGTATCGCCACCCTCAGCGGTAAGTTGCCAATTCTCAGGAAACTCAAAGTGGAAACCTTGCCACCCAAACGTCTTGGATTCAGGCGATGACAGTGTGTATCAGCCTCATCGTTAAGCGACCTATGAATAATATAAGTAGTTTCTATAACTCTACCCAAAAATTAATCTTATTGGTCCAGCCCCAACCTGCTTTCAACGACTCTGTATACGTGTGTGTACGGAATCGTAGGTAAGAAACAACGAAAATCATGTTTTCACAATGATCGCCCATTTCCGAATGCGGAAATGCTGAATACATGGAAGTTGTATACATATAAGAAAGTCTAGAGTTTCCTTTTTCAAGGAGGTTGAATACGTGTGTCGAGTGGGGGTTGGAGTTGTTGGCTGCGGTTTTATGGGCACGCACGTTCATTTGCCAGCATTAAAGGCGATTCCTAGTGCAGACATCGTCGCCGTTGCGTCAAGGGATGCAAAGAAAGGGAAGAAGATAATGAAGAAGTTCAAAGCCAAATCGTATTACACGCGGTATGAAGACTTGATTGAGGATCCAAGTGTAGATGCAGTTTTCGTATGTCTCCCTACATTTCTCCATGCCCAGACCGCCGTCGATGCCGCTGAAGCTGGAAAACACGTTTTTTGTGAAGTCCCCTTGGCTCAAACACTTGAAGAGACTGACGCAATTATAAATGCTGCTAAGAAAGCTGGGGTGTTGTTTATGCCCGGTCAAGTTCTCCGCTTCACTCCAAACTATTTTAAGACGAAGGAATTGATCGAGGGAGATTTGATCGGGAAGCCAGTTCTGGTGTCTTATCACGAGTTAATCCCGGCTACAGCGTTAGCTCGCCAATGGCCGCCTGAATCTTGGGTGTGGCAAAAACAAAAGAGTGGGGGCTTATTGTTTACTGTATCTGTCTTCGCGTTAGACCTACTTCGCTGGCTTTTGAACGCTGAGATAGAAAAGATCTATTCGACCGAGAAAACCGTAACTCTGAAAGAGTTTGGAAACATCAAGGGATTCAACGCCGCAATAATCCTCAACTTCAAGAATGGAACCATAGGACTAATGAATTACAGCAGTCTCGTTCTTCCAGAGATGGAAACCAACCGACTTGAAATAATCGGTGAAAAAAAGGGTGGGCTTTCTGCCACTGGAAATGACACTGTGACGCTTTATGGCATGGATCCTGACATACAACGATGGACTTTCCGTGATGGAGGCACAAAAGCTTGGGGACACTACCAAGAAGACGAACACTTCATAGAATGCATCCTTCAGGATAGAAAGCCTAGCGTCACAGCTGAGGACGCAAGGAAAGCACAAGAAAATGCCCTAGCAATAATGAGATCAAGCGAAGAAGGGCAACCAATATTGCTCTAATCTACTGTAGTTAAGCAGTTTCTGTTACGTTGATGTATGCGCGCACATTTTGTTCACTTTCCCGTTTAGTTAGAACTTAATTGTTTGTTAGCGAGTGCGGCATGAAGTCAAGTAAATGAATGAATTGTTGGAAGATAACTTTCAAAACTCTTATGACTATGTACACAATTATTTCATGTTAATTGTCCTAGATGTAAAAAAAAGCTACATGCGCACGCAACCTTATTATCTCTCCCTGAAATCTTAATAGTTTGCTGAGAGAGAGGAGTTTGAATGAAATGCAAAGCAATAGCTGCGCGCAGCACGGTGATTCTGCTTCTAATAGGCATGTTAACGTTGGCGTTTGAATTTCACCTAGTTGAGGCAAGAGAAACTCAGTTGGTGACAACCGCGGGTGCAGTGGACTTCGAAAATATGGCAGAATCACCAGCAGAAACTTTAGACCTGCCTGTTCACATACATTTAACTTGGCAACAAAGTAACATGTCAAGCACGATAACTGTGACTTGGCAAACCAACTCATCCGCCTCAGGAGACAACGTGCTATATGACACCGTGTCGAGTGGCGGAGTACCCAGTAATTATTGCCTTAATGCCACAGGCATCAGTTACACATATGGCGGAGCTTCAGGATTCATCCATGACGTTGAGCTAACAGGCTTAACCCCCGATACCACATATTATTTCATCTGCGGAGGAGACGCGGGGGGTTGGAGCAGTGAAAGGGCCTTTCGTACAGCGCCTTCAGTCTCCTGTTATGTCAGGTTTGTGGTTGGAGGAGATAGCAGAACCAATCTGGCAGAACGTACGAAGATTTCTAAGGCTATGGCCAAATTCAACCCGTCTTTTGTAATGCATTCTGGAGACATGGTGTCTGACGGTCGCGTTCAAAGTCAATGGGACAGCTGGTTCACAGATGTAAATGACAATTGGATTGGAGAAAACAATCTGACAATACCGATTATGCCGGTTCTCGGCAACCATGAAAATCCAAATTTTCTAAATACCAAATACTTTGTTCAATTCGTCTTGCCAAATAATGAGAGATGGTACTCATGTGACTGGGGACCAAACATACACATTATTTGCCTTGACAGTGAATCCTACGCATTAGGTGATCAACTGGATTGGCTGCAAAACGACCTAGCTGCCCACGCCAATTATAGGTGGAAATTTGTCCTATTCCATAGGCCTCCCTTTGTATCCGGTGGCCATCTTCCATGGGGTGACGCACTAACACACTGGGTTCCCTTGTTCGACAAATATCACGTGGACATCGTCTTTAATGGCCATGAACACAATTATCAGCGGACCTATCCACTTAATTGGACAGCCTCCCAAAATGAGCCTCAAGACTACTCAAATGGAACTATGTACATGGTTTCAGGAGGTTGGGGGGCACCTTTGTACACGCCATACCCGATATGGTACATGGTCCATCAAAATAGGGCATACCACTTTTGTTTGGTGGATGTTTTTGAGAACGGTACATTGCATTTACAAGCAAAAAACAAACTAGGAAACACGTTTGATGAGGTAACCATCTTCAAACCACCCGTTCACGACATAGCTGTTGTCGGCGTAACTCCTTCTCCAACCGTGGTAACAACTAGTCAATCCGTGTCCATTAACGTGACCGTCATGAACGAAGGTACTGAAACAGAGACCTTCAACGTCTCCGTTTACTATAACACAACCGAGATAGATACGCAGACTGTAACCGAGATGACTCCTAGAGCCGAAAAAACCTTATCCTTCGTATGGAATACCACAGGCGTTCCATACGACAACTACGCTATAAGTGCATATGCCAATCCGGTTCCTAGCGAAATAGATACAGCTGACAATATCTACACAGACGGCACAGTTATAGTTACCACACAAGGCGATTTAAACGGTGATGGAATCGTCAACATACTTGATGGTGTCATTATTGCAGTAGCCTTTGGTAGTAACCCAGGAAACTCAAAGTGGAATCCAATAGCAGACATAGCACCTGAGATAGCGCCTGACAACATCATAAATATACAGGATATTCTTCTATGGGCTATACACTTCGGAAAAACATGGTAAACCACCTTTCTCTCTTTTTTTCTATAATTTACAATGTTTCTCAAGCGCGCGCACCAAAAGGATCTGCTAGATCTATCAGTAAGGTATTGTCAATCTATGGTAGGGAACGATTTCCACCTTGCCCAAGATGCCTGAAGGTTTTTCGTTAATGAGGAGATTCTGCAACGAGTTTGAGATCTTTATCGTAATGACGTTTTCACCTGGTTTAACATGATTAGATATGTCCACCTCGAAGGGTTCCCAAGGCAAGACCGCTACCTGTTTCCCATTCACCCAAACATCTGCCAAGTCGGCGATATCAGTTAGTTTCAGTATGAGTCGATTGTTACGATATTTTTCAGGGATTTTCACTTTTTGTTCGTATACCGCTACTCCAGAATAGTGAGGGTAGCCCTGTTCTGTCCAAGAGCCTGTTTTCATAGAATTAACCTCAGGTTCCAAGGTACAGTGACCATTCTTCTTTGAAAGCTTGAATCGGCCAATGAGGACTGGAGGATGCGCAAGGTTAGGTATTTCGTACAAGTGTCCAGCAGTTTGTATGGCCAATGTGTTCTCTCCTTCACGGATTATGGGGGTTACATCGGCTTCTAAGATGAGGTGATCAAGATATCGCCCTTTCTCAAACTCGGTTATCTCTTTTCCATTCAGAGTAATTCTTACGTCCGCGTTCACTGTGCCTCGCCAAACTTTTTCGATAACCAGTCCATCGACAAGTATCTTGGCTTCTTTGGGCTTAGTGGCAGAATAGAAGGAGGTTTCATAGCAGTGAAAGCTGTTAACATGATCCTTACCAAGTATCTTGGCATCCATGCTGTATTTCCAATTCTTCAAAGGTAGAGCGTTAGGTTTTTCAGTTCTGAAAAGCCACTTGTCGTTCAAAGGAATCGGCGGGAGGGCCTCTTCAACCCTCACGTCCAGGCGCCGCATTGCACCTGCTACGTCGACCTCAACATAATAGTCGCCCGCCGCCCTTGCATAAGCTTCAATGCAACCAGGGCTAATCTCTGCTATTTGCAAGTTTGTGTCCACTACGTGAACCAAAGACTTTTCCAAAGCATCAGGCGTTACTGAGATAACAAAAGTCTGTGTCGGTTCGAATAGAAGCGGAACACGAATTTTTCCGTCTTCAACAGTGTAACAGTAAACGGGTTTTACGCAACCGGTGACAGTATCCCAAAACTCGGGTTTTCCCACTGAGCCTAGCGTAACATCGGTTCGATAGCTCTTGGTACGAGAGGTATTAACAAGGAAAAAGAAGTGCTTTCCTTCTCTTAAACGATGCAGGCAAAGAACGTCGCCTACATTTCGCCTGTTCTCATTGATGGTTACGTCGAACTCGGTCAGTTCAAACAGAGCTTTCGACAAGATATCTTCCAAATCTCTTTCAGAAGCAGCGTCGACACCCGTGACCAGAATCGCTTGTCCACCTCCGCGACTGCTTTGTTGGTGGAGCTTTAGCGCAGTCTGTTGAATTAAACTCTCGGCTTTGACTCCAAAAATTTCGGAAAAAACCTTAGAAACTTCTTGGTCTTCACCTTTTCTAGTAGACTGCGTTGGGAGGAGACCTGTGGCTAAGAGTTTTCCACCAGCCTCGTAGAAGCTTCTTACCCGCTCAAGGGTTTCTCGAGAGATTGTGGTGCATGTTGGGATCAACAAAACCTTAAAGCTCTCCGCAGTTTCACCCTTTCGATTTTTAACTTCAATGGATCCTCGGCTGACCTCAGCTGATTGAAGTAATTCCTCGCTTATGTAATCGAAGTCGAAATGAACTCGCAGTGAAGCTATGCTTACTTTTTCAAAGTTAGAAACTATTTTTTCCACTGTAGGATTCGAGCCAGGGTCTATACTAGCCCACATACTCTTTGCTGGATAGAGAATCGCCATTTTAGCCACGTGGGTTCCTTCAGAGAATAGGCTGCAGAGTCTTCCAACATAATCAGCAAGAGTCCTGTAGTAGGGCCAGAAGGGAGACTGATAGAACTCGCCCGGCGGGCATTCCCATTTTCGAAACCCTTGAATCGAATAATAGAAGGATGAGGGCATCAGCAGGTTTACGCCCAAGGCTATTTGCCAGTCACTTAGCCACTTTAGAGTACGAAGATTGATGGCCCACTGACCGGCTAAGGCGAAGCATTCGCTCATTACAACGGGTTTTCCGAGGAGATGCCCAGCAGAACTTGCAAACTTTGGCCCAGCAAGATTATTAGGTCCCTTACCTACAACCGGCCAAGTTGATTCCCATAATAGGTCGACACCAGCATAGTGCATCCACTCTGAAACCTTGAAGAAGTCTCCTTGATGTCTAATTTGATGGAGGAGTTCACCTTCACAATCGACGTGTCCAAGTGTGGACAGCCCCACTTTGTCGCAGAAGTTGTAGATCTGTTTAAAATACGCTTGTTGATAGAGGGAGGTGACAGTGTCATAGAAGTCGCATCTAATCTTCGCGGTTTCCGGTCCGATTTCATGGAAAAGGGCGGGCAGAGATTTGATTAGGTCGTATCCATGTCTCAGCTTGAATTCTGAGGGGAGGGATGGATTCCATGGAATGCAGCGAGGATCGTAGGGCTCATCGGTGAAGAAGCCAATAACGAAGTTGTAATTGCATGAAGGTTCGTCGGTGAATATTCCTGGAACAACATTCCCAAAATATTCCTTGAAGCGATCGGCATAAGCTTTGTGGGTTAGTTCAATGAACCGTTTCACCGCGTCCTTATTTAACGTGTCAAGGTAGCTTCCGAAGAAGGTCCCTACAAGAAATTTGCGTATGAAAACCAGTATGAGCCAGTTGCCTTCCGGCACGTTCCATAGCAGAAACTCATTTCGGACATAAGGAGCTAGATCCACCACCTTTCTGGGGAAAACAACGATCTTGCTGTTTTTTGTAGGAACTGCGATGATTCCTACCAAACCATCCACCGTTTCCAGTTTCTTTTCAATATGAGCTTTTCCTTTTACCTCGAACTTTTGTGAGATACGCACTGCAGACATTCGAAAATCAGGATTCTCTTCGATTACTCTCGCATCTGCGGTCCCGCTGGGCCAATTATTCTCATCATAAAGATAAGCCTTCATTCCTAATCGTGCCGCTTCCTTAATGGCGTAGTTGACACGTTTGAACCATTCGTTGGACAGATAAGGAGTGGCTAAACCGTGGCGAGGATGCATCACAAAGCCGCCAACCCCTTTCGCGTTCATCTCCCGAATTTGCCAAATCAATTCGTCATCCTGTAATTCATGGTTCCAGAACCAAAACGCAGCAAAGCGAAATCGGTTGCTTGGATTGTGGAATTCCTCCTTTATTCGTTCTGGTGTCAATTTAACAGTCTCCTCCAAAATTTGACGTGTTCATCTATTATCTGAACCTATGATTTAAAAACATTCAGAAACAGATTCGTGTTTGTTGGCGCGCGTGTGGAACCTGAAATGGAAGTCTATTAACTTAGAGAATAATTAGCAATCTCATGTGGACGAATCATCGTGTATGATGATTTACCTCTAGAATTTAAGGCTCTGTTTTTGTTTCCGGTAATGCCAATCCTGTATACCCGAGACAGACCCGGAAAGTTGAACGCCATGCTGAAGTCAGCCTTGCGACCGTAGATTTCGTACAGTCTAACAATCAGGTGATCAGTCTTTGGAATGAAAGCTGAGAGAATGACGTTTTCCTTACTGATGCTGATGAAACTCTTCTGCTTCGGCAACGACCCGTCGTGTAAAGATGTTCTTGCGATCAGCGGAGGGTTGTTGTATTGCAAAGCCTCTTGAAAGACGTGACCTTTCATCCAGTTCTTGGCGTGTGGCATGACAGCATACTGGTAGGTATAGGTGCCGCTTCTCATGAGTTGTTTTGCTTTCGACCAATCTAACTGTGAGGCCAAGGGGCTCCAGAGCCAGATGTTCATCAGCTTAAGAGGTTCCCGTTGTTTTCTCCAGAAGTAAGGAGTTCCACTATGGAACACGCCAACGCCTTGTTTGTCGTTGGAGTAGTCGATCCAATTTAGCGGCAGGATCATCAAGGAGTCTGTTTGGGTGCATCCGAAGGGATAGTCATGCCACAGAGTCCCATCTTTGATGTCAAGAATTGTGTGGTTAGCAAGGCCTGACTCAGGGCGCATACACCACCAAGTAACGTTATTTCCAATGAGAGCATCCGAAATCTTGACTTTCGTTTTGAAACTGACTTCTCTGGACCCTTTCGTCACCGTTATCGCTGTTTGATATGAGCCTCGTCGTAGCTGGCCCTCAAGTAAAATGTTAGATTTCAAGTGGCCGCTCCATGACTTTTCTGTTTTAACTGGATATTGCCGGGAGTCGTCGAAACCGTCCTGGTCATGAAGCGTCAAGAAGCCTCCCCGGAACACTTCCTTCGATGTGGCCAAATCGCGTATTCGTATTTCCCCGTTTTTCTCGCACCTCACTTGGACAAATTCGTTTTCGATCAAACGACGTTTCTGTTTTATGCCGACATATTCGTATTCAGCCCGGTCCGAGCGCTTAGTAGAACAGACGTAATACGTATTATAACCTAGAGAGGGCAATTGTGCCAGAAAACAAATCTTGAGGCTTTTGAGACTTCCATCAGGGTGTTTCTTTACATCTTCTATCTGGTGAGGAACAGGGTTACCATCCTTGTCAGCTACCTCTATTGTCTTAGCTTCTGCCATTTTGAATGATTGCTCGAAGGTGATGAGTTCGTTTCTCTCCCATGTCAGTTGGTTAAAAACGATTACTGGATTAAGGTTCCAAGCAGAAACATGAAGAGACGTGTTCACGTTTTCGGCTATGTGATTCAAAGCTTCCAGAAGTAGAGCCTGAGCCTCTTTTGCTGCTTGCTTGAACAAGCCGTTAGCCCACGCTTTTAGGCTTGAGATGGTGCCGTCGAAATAATTGTCATGAGCCTGCGCTGTAAACAAAGTCTTCCAGCAGTTCTCCAGCTCCTCCAGTCTAGGTTTCAAGCCGATAAAAGATGCTACTCCTTGATATTTCTCAGCGGCGATTAGCAGGTTTTCAGTATATCTGTTCATTTTGGGTATTTCACACCCATGGCCTATGTCAAGAAGAGCGGTAACACGTGGTGCAGCGAGATCGGTGATTCTAGTTTCTGGCTTCCATTCCACTTCAGATAGCATTCGTCTCTGCTTTGGACGATGTTCGTTAAAGAAGTTTGATGCTACTACGGTAATTAGGTCCTTTTGCCTTGCAGCTTCTTCAATCCATTCTGGATTCGCCGCGCCCCAACTCCAGTCAGGCATAGGCATCACAAGTCGGTCAGGTTGCCCTTGACAAGCCCCAAAGACTTCCGGTATGTTTTTGGGGTCGTTTGGAAGTGGGTCCCAGTAGGATTTTATGATCGTTGGTATAGCTGTTCTGTCAACCCCTTTGCCTTGAACGAAATCGTAGCCATTCATGCATCCAATAACACAGCTTTCGTATCCGGTTTGCGTTAGGATCTGCGGTAGCTGCGGATGGCTACATATACCGCCTTCCTGTACCGCAAAGGATTTCACGTCGACACCAAAAAGGCGTTTGATTATCTCTTTTCCCAGCAGTATCTGCCTGATGTTGGATTCTCCATCAATTATTATCATGGGAGGAGCGCTGTAGGATCCGCCAACAATTTCTATCTGCTCTCTATCCACAATTTTTTTTAAGAGTCTGAGGCAGTCTAGCTTTCGTCGTTCCATCGCTTCATATGAGAATCCGTCCAATTCGATGTTTTCTTTGTAGGAAGGATATCTTTCCAGTACTGTCAGATGCTGCAACCACTGATCCAGCAAAGCATAATCTAGTCCGGTTAGACCCCAGATGACGTGTTCATGTTGGAGAGCTGAATAATAACATGGAGACTGTTTTCTCGAAAAATTTTTTGGAATTGTGGATTCCCCCAATTTTGGCTACATTTATATTATTGAACACTTTTTAATTGTATTCCCGGAGGAAGGAGTGATGAACAGCATCTCGAAGATACACGTTCTATTATCATTCTTATTGGTAACTCTCACCTTGTCTTTTCTCTGCGTTCACAACGTGAAAAATGTGCGTGCATCTGGAATAGAATCTAACATAAAATACCTTTTCGTTGTTGAGATGTCGCACTTGGACATCGGGTTTACAGACCCACCAGACGATGTGGCAGAGTTCTATAAGACAAACATAGATCATGCCGTAGCAAACTGCAAAGCTGATCCTGATTACAAATGGACGATCGAAGAGATTTGGCAGCTCGAGCAGTGGATGACTCGAAGTAACTCTACCGAGATAAATGAACTGATAAACTTGACAAGGCAAGGTAGAATAAGCTTAACCGCTGGCTATGCTACCATGCACTCCGGAGTGTTAGGACACGAAGAAATAAACAGGTTTCTGTATCCAGCTAGGGAAATAAGTTCAGCTTGGAACGTTTCCATAGAGACAATAATTCAAGACGACGTGCCAGGCTACTCATGGGCTCTACCCCAAGTTTTGAACAAGAGCGGCGTGAAGTACATGGTAACAGGAATAAATACGTGGGCAAATTTAGGTAAACCATCAATTCCCATGAGCGACATTCCCTTCTATTGGCAAGGGCCCGACGGGAGCACAGTTCTAACCTGGATAAGCTTTGGCGCGTACATAGAAGGCTATTTTGACTATGGCTTAACGAATCTTGCGAATGCCTTCGACACACTTTCGACCAAACTTCCAGACTTGGAAAGCCAAGGTTACCCTTATAATGCAACTCTGGTCTTACGGGGCGGCGACAACCAAGACACAGACTTAACCATGACCAACTTAGCCCGACAGTGGAACAACACATACGATAACCCCAAAATCGTGTTGGCGCACCCTGAAGACTTCTTTGAGTACCTAGAAAAATACTATGGGAGCAACTTTCCAACTTATTCCGGAGACTGGACATCTTGGTGGGATATACTTGGAATAACTCAGCCGCAGAGCATAACTAGGAACAGGTGGGCTCACGACAACATTCTCTCCGCGGAGAAGCTTTCAACCATCAACCAAATACTTGGAAATCAATCTTATCCTGTGGAGGACATAGAGCTTGCCTACAAGAAGATGATGGAGTTTGACGAACACATGACCGGCGGAGCTCCCTGGCCGGGCTTGATGACTCCTGAAGAAACACAGAGACAGAATGAGATTCTATGCGGTTATGCCTCCACCGCTTTCAACAAGACTATGGAGACTACGGATACCGCACTGGAAAAACTGGCTGGAAACGTTAGATCGGATAACCAATCAATCATAGTGTTCAACCCTCTCTCTTGGAACAGAACAGACGTCGTCAAGGCGGAGTTGAGTGAAGATCTGTTTTCTCAAACTTTTGACCTAATAGATTCAGAAACAGGTCTTTCGGTTACCTACCAGAAGTTGTCTGACATTTTAGGCGACGTAGATTATAATGGAATCGTCAACATACTCGACATACTTGTGATTGCGGTTGCCTTCGGAACCGAACCAGGAGACTCAAAGTGGGACCCCCAAGCAGACGTCGACGGCAACGAAATCATCAACATCCTAGACATCCTCCGAGCCGCTGTCAACTTTGGGAAACTCGCAGCTTCTAAGCAGATAATGTTTGTAGCCCGCGACGTTCCCTCGATTGGATATAAAAAATATGAGATAACAGCGAATACACAAGCAAACTCAGGTTCAGTCAACGTTTCTGGAAACATCATCGAAAATCAATTTTATGAAATAACCCTTGACGAAGCTGATGGTCACATAGTAAGTATTTATGACAAGGAGGCGGATAAAGAGCTTGTCAACGGGCTCAGCAAGTTTGACTTTAATCAGGCAATTAAAGCCAGCAACAACCAAGTTTGGATGGGGCAATACAGTGATGTGCCAACTGGAACCTCTACAATAACCATCGGTATGAACGGCCCTGTGGCCAAAAGCATAGTCGTTGATAGACATGATTCTCCCTTCGTAAAGACTGAAGTTATACTCTATGATGGCATCAAGAGAATTGATTTGGTGAACGTAATGAACAGAGACCTCATGGCGTGGGTGAACATCAACACGGGACTTGTTTATTATGCCTATACGTTCCCCTTCAACTTGAGCAATTTCAGCGTCAAGCTAGAAATTGCAAATGCATTCTTGACTCCTGAGGCGGATAACATTCCGGATGCAAACGTGGCTTACTTCACAACTCAGCATGGCTTAGAAATGTTTCAAGCAGACTTCGGTGTTACGTGGGCGAGTAAGGAAACGTTTGTTCACGAATTTGAGGGCATAAATCTCTATGCCACAACGTTTTCCCCATCGGAAGCTACTCTAGTATCTCGTTTCCTGAAAAAGGAGGATGAAGGCCAATTCGTTGGTGGAACCGTAGGACCTATCGAGCAGGAGCCTGGAGCAAGCCCAATCCTAGTTCATACGTATTCATTCACAACCCACGCAGGCTCGTTTAATCCAGTGAACACAAGTCAATTTGTTTGGGCGCACTCTAATCCCCTCCTAGCGAAGGAGACAAGTAGCAATCCCAATGGCTCCCTTACCTCCCCTTCTATGAGCTTCTTCAATGTCAACAGCTCAAATGTAATGATCACAAACGTTAAGCAAGCGAATTTTGGAGGCGATTACATATTCAGACTGCAAGAGATAGAAGGGACACAGACAACAGTCAAACTCGACTCTCCATATTTCAACATAAGTCAACCGATGCTCACCAACAGTGTTGAGGAGGACATAGAAGAATTGCCAATAGAACTAGGAACCGTTGTCATCTTGATCAAACCATTTGAGACCATCACAATAAGGGCAAAATTGGCGCTAAGCCCGTAGAACCTGTTTCGACGCGCATGCATGCATTCATTTCCAACAGACATAGAAGATTCTTTCTCAAAGCTTATTACCTTCATTGACACCTTAATCTCATGCTGAGAGAGTGGAGAAAATGAAACGGCGATCAAATGTAAATGTGCATGGAAAGAAAGTGTGGTTCACAGGTTTAGTTGCAACGCTTTTATTGATTCTGACTGCCATACCGCCTGTACTCGCACAAGCAGATCCGCAGCCTGCCCAGGCGATGTGGGTGGACCCGGCTCTCACCAGCGGCCTCGAATACTGTGACACCTTCAGCGTCGACATATACATAAACGTGACCGCAGCCGGGATGAATCCTGGAGCCAACGGCATGTGGGCCTGGGAGTTCAAGCTCTACTACGAAAGCGCCTATCTGAACGCCACAGGCTATACAGATCACCTCCCAGATGCAAGTTGGGACCCACCAAATCACGTGGCAGCTGGCGCAGGCATAGAATACGGCCATAACGCGACCCACGACAGAATCCACAGAGCTGTTTCGGCGCTTCCCTTCGTAACACCGTTTCCGACGCCCTTTGTCGGTGTCATGTCAGTCTGCACAATCGACTTCCACGTCATAAGTCAGCCACCCTCCACACCGCATGTTGGGCTTCTAGCCCTCACAAAGAATTATCCTCTTGAGATTAGCATGGGCGACGACACGGGTAAGGCCTTCGCTTTCGCGATCACTGACGGGGAATATGAGGTTCTTCCTTTGGGGCTTCCGTCGCCAGAGCTTTCGGTGCAGCCGCCAAACATTGTGGATCCAAATCTGGTTGCGTGCCAGAACTTCACGATTGACGTGGATGTCCTTGACGTGGTTGATCTCTACGCTTGGGAATTCAAGCTTTACTACAGAAACGACGTCTTGAACGCCACCGCTGTTATTGAAGGCCCGTTCCTCAACACCTCCGGATCCACAA
>Ga0209635_10000796_pt1 | contig 22729 bp, 19 predicted proteins | sample DeeMarSWOR230_32_FD_187463 | JGI IMG/M metagenome (GOLD analysis project Ga0209635, IMG submission 187463) | Marine sediment microbial communities from White Oak River estuary, North Carolina - WOR-2-30_32 (SPAdes) (version 2) | ecosystem: Environmental > Aquatic > Marine > Intertidal zone >...
TGCTTTATTAATTAATGCTGGTATCCCAAGTTGGCGTGTAAAAGTAGCAGCTGCGGAAGTATTAGCTGATCCTGTGTTTGCTCCATCGGATACTGAAGTAGGGGGACATGCTTATTGTCTTTATCTCGCTGATAGACCAGATTCCAATAGGAAATTAGAATGGGTGATCCTTGATTGGTGTTATTTACAGGATCCAGAAGTGCCAGTTGAACAAAAACCTTTAGCTAGAGATGGCGGAACGGAGGGAGCTTATAGAGATGTTCTCTTTACATTCAATGATGAGTTCAGTTGGGCGCAAAACGCTTTAGAAGTGAAAGAGGCAAGGATATCTAAGAACAGAACTACAAAAACAGATGAAGTGGTGGCTCCATTGGAGGATATTTTGAAGCATCTTGCAGATGAAGAGCTTAAAAAGATATTCAGAAAATATGGTATTGAAATTGAATAATAAAAAGAGATAATTTTTTTTTTAATTTCTTATTCATTGTAGCTTTCCTGGAATAAGGATGCTCCACAGCTAGGACAATATGAAACCTCTCGACCAATTTCAGATCCACACTTATTACACTTTATTTTAAAATCTAAAGTTGGGGGAATATTTTTCATTACATTTTTAAATGTTTCATTAAGAGCATCCTGTATTTCTTTGATTTTTTGGCTTTTTTCTTGATCGGGGAATGAATGTATAAAAATAGATGAGAGTTCAACCAAAAAATTCTCAATAAATTTAAGCTGTTCATAATAGTTTTTATTGACCTTATATTTCAATAATTCTTCTCCCGCTTCAGTTAAAGAATAGACTTTTCTTATGGGGCCTATTGGGCTTTTTACTTTTTCTGCTTTTAAAAACCCATCTTTTTCTAATTTCCTTAATATTGGATAAACCGTGCCAGATTGAGCTTCCCATGTACCTGCGAAATTTCTATTTAAATTTTTGATTAAATCATAACCAGAAAGCTTTTGACTATTAAAAATTGTCTCAATAATCGTAAATTCAAGTGGTGTAAGCTTACTTTTTTGAAGGCTGTTTAGTAATTCTTCTTTAATCAAAGAACTTAGTTCTTCAATATCATCTTCAATATTTAAAAATTTGCCTAACCACATTATTTTCTTATCCTAATTATTTTTTTGTTGCTTTTTCCTCATCTTTTCTAATTCCTTTTCTATAGCACGCTCTTTTCTTGAACTATATTTTCCACTTTTTTCCACTTTTCCGCTGAAAAAATGGATATATATTATTATATGTAAAGCAACACCTGTACCCCAAAAAATCGAGGGAAAAATTACCCAATAATAATCAGGAAGTGTTGTAAAATTGATTATAAATAAAAAAAGCATAACTGAGACAAAGGATACTACATGAAAAATTACCCCACGTTTAGCCATTGGATAAACGCCTCTTGCATACAAAAGGTATCCAATAGCATGCATATTAATTCCTATTAACCATGAAAAAAATGGATAAATTATCCAATATAGTCCTGGTGTTGCTAAAATATTCACTAAATAAAGTAAAATGTTAACAGTGATAAAAATAGCTATATGGAGTTTAACAGAGACTCTATAACTTATTTTCTGTGAAGCAATTCTTCTTAAACTCTCTTCAGAAAATCCTGAATTTTCACTCATAATTTTCACGTTATATCAATAAAATTTTTAGAAAGATGAATTTACTTTGATTTTATATAATAAATACCTATATTTATACTTGTTGATTCTACATAGCAAGAAAAAAAATAGATATCTTAGTAAATCTTTAATACTGAAAACTCAATAATTTGTTGATCTGAGATTTTTAATTAAATATAATAATGTGACTCAATTGCTTTTCAAGATTTTTAAAATCCATTATATCTTCAAAAATAATACTAATTATATTATTAAAAATAAAATCAATCAATACGATTAAGAGTAGCAAAAACTATAAATAGTAAATTTTGTAATTTTACCTAAATCCTGCCCCAAATTAGATCTATAAAGTAAATATGTCGAGCTTATCAGAATATCTCGAGAAATTAGAAGCCTGGGATCAAAAAACCTTCTTAAGTATTTATAGAAGTGATTTCAGTAAAAGAACTAAAAAATTTGCGATTGTGTATGGCTTTTTTGGGTCCTTATATTTTTGGGGGATTGTTTGGTTAATGTGGTTTTTGTATGGATACATTACTAAAGATTATTACCTCTTGGTGTTATTTACAGGCGGTTTTGAGCAGAGTGTCATCATTCATAGTATCATACGCTATAAAATAATAAAAAGAAATCGCCCATTTATCACACTTCAAAAAGAGGGGGTTAGAAGACATGATGACTTTATAAAAATTCCATATATAATGAAAGAGTCAGAGAAACAATCATTCCCTTCTGGGCATGTAACATTTTTACTATTCTTTGGATTTATTTTTGCATTTTATTTTTTTGATAATTTTTGGATCATCTTATCCATGTTTATAATACTGGATATCATTATGGCATTTACAAGATTGATACTTGGAGTTCATTTCCCTATTGATGTAATTTTTGGATTCGTTTTCGGAACTGTTTATGCTTTTTTATATTTAGGGTTTACTTCCATTTATTGGATTAAATTTTATTATTGGTTAGGTGAAATTTTTTCACCAATATTCCACTTTTGGTTATAAAACAAAAGACTGTTTTTTAGATATATCTAACGCAAGATAATATCATATACAAAAATTTTTTTTCTATATCTTTTTTACCTATTTAATACTATGCGTTTAACTTTAAAGAATGGAAAAAAACAAAAGGTGCCAGATCATCACAAGTTCACTTCAGATTTCAATTCAGTGATATATATTGTGGTATGGAATTCACTAGGATTTTTTTTTATTGAATTTATTATAGCTTATTTAATTAAACAAGTTTTAAATTATCCTGCTACCAACCTCGGATTATTTTTCTCATTTATTACACTTGGAGGTTTAATTAGTTCCAGCTTTATTGGATATTTGTCTGATCATTTTTCTAAGCGAATTCTAATTATGATTGGTTCTTTTGGGAGAGGTTTATCGTATTTTGGACTTTATATTTCTATAATATTGCAATCATTAATAGGAATGTATATCAGTGCATTTCTCCTAGGTTTAGGAGCATATATTTTCTGGAATCCATTGGATATTCTAATTTCTGAAAAGTCTTCGAAATATCATCGATCCTCCGCATTTGGTAAGAGGAGATTTGCTTTAGGCATGGGTATGGTAATTGGAACTATTGTTGGTTTTACCATCTTTAGTATAGCAAATGCTTTTACACCATTAAATAATTTTATAATATATAGCGCTATTCCATTATACGGAATAGCTAATTTTTATGCAGGAATTCAATTCTCGCGAAAAGTAGATGAAAATAAAAAATTTGAATATCCCTTGGATATTATTAATCCAAATACTTCACAACAGATAGATCCTATTATACAATCACCTGATACATTTTCAATGCGAAAGTATTTAATGGGGATTGTTTTATTATTTTCAGGTCTTTTTTTAAGTGCCATAAATGTTGGGTTCTATCGGCCTTATATTCAACCTTATGTGCTTGAAAATATTAATAGTAACGCAGGCTTGGTAGCATGGTTTTATCTTCCCACATCTGTTATCGGAGCTCTAATTGCTCCAAAATTGGGTACAATAGCAGATAAAATTAATCCTTATCTTGCAATAACTATTGCTAGTTTTCTTGGTGGAATCGTAACCTGGATGATAATTAATTCAGGAAATTTATGGATTTTTGGAACTTTACTTATTATAGATAACACTATTATGTTAACTACTGGGTTTGTTTTTGTGAATATTCTAAGCCGCGCATCGATAAAACATCGTGGAAAAATCTTTGGTCTAATTACCCTTTTAGAGTCTATTGGAATGATTATAGGCCCTTTCTTAGGAGGAATTGTTTGGGAAACTATTAGTCCAGAAGCTCCTTTTATCATCTCAATTATTGTCGAGTGGTCTTTAATCTCATTCTTTATAGTTGGAATCTGGATCCTCAATCCTTATTTAGTAGAGTCTATTGAAGATAAGAAAATAAAATAGTAAAAATTAGAAATTTTATCATTCTTACAAATTAACTAATACCAATCGATAAACTCATCTAAAGAACGTCTCTCTCTTTCTTTTGCATGTACTTTTTCTCGAGCTTCATCAATATGACCAATAGCGATAATACCCATTAACTCAAACTTATCTTTCGGAAACTTAAAAATCTCATTGACTTCGTCTTTTCGTTTCAGGATTTCACCTATCCATGTCCCACCAATATCTTCTTGTGCATGAATCCCTAACAGAATATTTTGCATAAATGCCCCAATACCTTGAAGATCCTTTACTCTATCATAACCTCTTTCAAGATCTAAAAATATTACTAAATTAACATAAGCATCTTCAATTATACCGCCAGATTTAGAGAGTTCTGAAAGCATTCTTTTAACGGTGGGATGGATTACTATACAAACTTTCCATGGTTGACTGTTATTCCCAGAAGGTGCCCATCGAGCGCATTCCAAAATATTTAATATTGTTTCTTTATCAATTTTTTGATATATAAAGCTCCTAATACTTTTCCTTTGTTTAATGAACTCTATAAAATCATTTTTAACTAGATCCATATTTAAAACATGGGTAAATATACTAATAAAAACTTTTCCTACACTTCATTGTTTTCTATGTATTATTCAGATATGCATCTCGATATTTCTTCTATTTATGATTCTTAGAGATTATTAATACACTGAATATAAGAAATTTAGGCTATTATCATAAAAAAATATGAGGCAATATATATGGGCAAACTTTGGGGAAAAAAGGAAGATCATGAGCTTCTAGGTTCACCGCAAGAAACAATGGGATTTTCTAAAGAATACTCTTCATTACTTCAAAATTTTATAGTTAGAAAATATGATTTTACCAATCTTAACCAGATCGAAGATATTAAAAATCAATTATTGAAGAGAAAAATATTAATTATAAATGCAAAAGAAATTCTTGAGAGTGTTGATGTTTCAGAACTTAAAAGAGGTATTGAAGATTTAAAGTCATTTTTGCGAGAAAATGGCGGCAGTATGGGAAGACTTGGGGATAATTATTTAATTGTTACTCCTAATGCACATGTAAAAATTGCTAATTAATTTATACTATTAAATTTCTTAATAAGTCTTCCGAAAACATAATTTTGTTAAGTTTTTTAAAAAAATCTCTTATTAATAGCATCTAAAACTTCTTGAGTTCGTGTAACTATTGGAACATGTCCTGCTCCCTTAATTACAACCAATTCTGCATCAGGAAGAGTTCTTTTTAAATAATGAGAGCTTTCTATTACATAATCTCCATCTAAATCTCCATAGACAATAAGAGTGGGAATTTTAATCTCATGTAAAGGATAATCAGCTTCTCCCTCAGCAGCTAATTCAAGAATTCTAATAGCTGCTTCTGGATCTGGTCTTAGGCAGATATGAAGACCCCATCTTTTTTTATGCTCTATATTGGATTCTGGCATAACAGTTTCAATAAAAGCTTCCATCGCTGACCGATGATCTGATTTAATGAAATTGATAAATTGTCTTCTTCCTTCATCTATAGGTCTTGCATTAGGCAAGTTAGTGTCGATTAATATAAGTCCTTTAAAGAATTCGGGTTTTTGTAGTGCAGCTAGTAAAACTACAACTCCACCAAAAGATTCGCCTCCTAAATAACATTTCTCAATTCCAAGTTTATCCATGATACCGAATAAATCGTCAACATATGATTGTTTTGATATCGTTTTAAGTGGAGCAGGGCTCTCCCCTGAACCACGATGATCATAACCAACACATCGCATTTTTTTACTTAAATGCTCAAAAACAAACAACCAAACTCGCCAATCAGCAACAAAACCGCTAATACCAAGAAAAGTTTCTTCTCCAGCACCAAAAGAAACTGTATTCATTTTAATTCCGTTAACATCAATAAACATATTACATAACCGACTATTTTTTTTAATAAAGATATATATGAGTGAGTTTTAAAAATACTTATGGTAATTTCTTTCTCTGTCTTTTTCGAAGAATTTCTATACAATTCCCAATTTTATTAAATAAGTTACTAATTAGTTTATCCGAATTAAAAATGATTGATAAAAAGTATGAATGGTGGCAAAAAACAGTAGTATATCAAATTTATCCCAGATCTTTTAAAGATACTACTGGAAATGGAATTGGAGATCTCCAGGGCGTCATTGAAAAACTGGACTATTTAGAAGAGTTAGGAGTTGAGACAATCTGGTTTAGTCCATTTTATCCTTCACCTACAGATAAACCTTATAGTCAACATGATTGTGGATACGATATATCAAATTATAAAGATATTCATCCAGAATATGGAAAAATGGAAACTTTCGACAACCTGGTAAAAGAACTTCATGATAGAAATATGAAAATAGTTTTGGACATGGTGTTAAATCATACAAGCATTGAGCATCCTTGGTTTAAAGAATCTCGTTCAAGTAGAGATAATCCTAAACGGGATTGGTATATTTGGAGAGATGGACAAAAACCACATGGGAAAAAACCACCAAATAACTGGAATTCCGTGATAGGAAAAGGATGGGAATATGATCCTAATACAGACCAGTGGTATTATCATGCCTTTTTACCATTTCAACCAGATTTAAATTATAGGAATCCTGATGTTCAAAAAGAGATGTTAGATACCATTCGATTCTGGTTAAAAAGAGGAGTTGATGGTTATCGCCTTGATATTATAAATGCTTTATTTGAGGATGCAGAATTTCGAAATGCTCCATTTATCTTCAAACTATTTTCAGAGGATATGGGTAGTTTTTTCAAGAGTTCAAAGATGACTTTAAATCACCCTGACACATATGAATTTTGTAAAATTTTAAGAAAAACTATCGATGAATTTTCAGATAAATTCTTAGTTGGTGAAATAACTGCATCATTGAAAATTTTAAAAAATTACTTGGGGGACATCCGTAGAGATGGAATTAGTCATGATGGCCTTAACCTTGTCTTTCTTTTTCAATCTATGAATACACCCATGAAAGCAAAAAAGTTTCGGAATCTTATGCAAATGTATGAAAAATGGTTTCCTTATCCATATACGCCTTCTTGGGTATTTGGGAATCACGATCAAAGTCGTCGTATAACAAAGATTGGCGATAATATTAACAAGGCTAAAATCAATATTACCTTACAATTAACTGCTCGAGGAGTGCCATTTATTTATTATGGAGAAGAGTTAGGTATGAAGGAGGGTAAATCAAGAAAAAAAGAAAGTAGGGATGCAATCGCCCATTACTTCAACTGGATCCCTCAATTTGTGCAAAGTATTCTAGGAAAATATGGAATACCAATAAATCGGGATGGATGCAGAACTCCAATGCAGTGGGATGATTCTGAAAATGCAGGGTTTTGTCTTCCAAATATAGAGCCGTGGCTTCCAGTTGATCCTTCATTTATCAAAAGGAATGTAAAGAAAGAGAGTAAAGATGTAGATTCTTTATTAAATTGTTATAAAAGGTTGTTAAATGTCAGAAATGGAAATCTTGCATTGCAAATAGGCGATTTAGCTCTCATTAATCTCAAAAAATTAAACAAGACTTGTTTAGCATATTATAGAATTTATGAAAACCAAAAAATTTATGTGTACTTGAATTTTGCTAATAAAGAAGTTGTTTTAAATGCTCCTGTACAAAATCTTGAGTTAATTTTTTCAACACTACCTAACAGAAAAGCTTTAGATCTGAAGATTTATAATGGAAATTTTAAATTAACTCCATTTGAATGTGTCATTTTCAAATAGTATTCAAATATCATAACCGAAAGGAAATCACTAAATCTTAGGTTTTTTTTCTTCTCCTTAACAATTCTACAAAACTTTCAATTTGATTAGTTACTTGAACTTCATTAAATTTCCTGGGATCATTCTGATCAGAATCAATTATAAGACAAGGAATATTTGCCTCTTCGCCCAATCGACGTTTCAAATCATAGAAAGTTGTTGTATTTGGTCTACAAGAAACATTATTATGTAAAATAACCCCATCAATCTTCCAATCTTTCACTGTCTGTTTAAACCATTTTACTCTTGTTTCAAGATCAAAAATATACCAGAAACTTAACATTAATGAACTCATACATTCGATGGGATCTTTCAATAATCTTTCTTTTGAGATTTCTTCAAAGGGATTGGAGAAAAACTTAGAAAACGCAAAAGTATATGGTTCATACACAATTATAGCATTGAATCTTTCTAGCATTGCGAAGTACTTAAGTTGGTACCAAAAAGGTATTCCTTCGAACATAAGCCTAAACTCTTCATTTTCAAGAGCTCCTTGTCCCGCGTCTACTCTTCCTTTAGCTTCTCTGTACATTCTCTTGTATAAGTTGATTGGAGATCTTAAACCAGGCATAGTAAATAGCGGAAAAAGACCTCCGAAAGTGTCTTTTGTTGAAATTGGTGAAGGAACATTCTTTCTTAATTCATAAATATCTCTCCATACTTCACTTAACTCATAAGAATTGGAAGCTACTTCCTTTGCTTTTTCCATGTCAATTTTATTACCTGTATGTGTTTCGATAAACTCAAGAAGCTCCCACATCTGTTCTTCAACATATTTTTTAAAGTAACCTAATTGTCGTTTATTGACATTACTTACAACATGTGGTACATCGATAATGTAGTGAGGAACGCCTCCAAATCTTTCCGCTTGAACTTGGAACCAATGACTATGAGTATCACAAATAACATCACTCGATAACATAAAGGTAGGTTTTCTAATACCACCTTTATAAACATCTACATTTTCAATTACTGCTCCCACATTTGTTTTAAAATAACTACACATATCATAAGAAAACCCTTCCTGTTCTGCTAATTCAATGAAATTTTTAGAGTATTTCTGGGCTGCTGAAATGGTTGCAGAATTTTCTGGGAGCATCGGTTGAACGTCCATTGCATAAAGAAGCTCAACAGGACATCCAGATGTAGCCCATGCTGTTGGTTTTCCGTCTCGATAGGCTTGTTCAATTGCTAAATAATGTCTCCCCATAGCATTTTTTAAACCTTGTGTAGCTTTTAACATTTTACTTTTCTTTTCTGGCATTTTTATCACCCTCAAATCATCTCAGCAAAAGCTTCAAATCTTGTCGATAGTTGTTTATATTGTTCCCTATTATATAACATCTCTATAAAAAGATATGGAATTTCCAAATCCTTAAACTTTTTATTCATATATGGATGATCATAAAGCATAGGTTCACAGAATTTCATTGCAATGTTAATAATACCATCTACTTCATATTTTTCGGCTAAAAATTTCAAGAATTCAAATCTATCGTATGATGGCATTTTCGTAGAATATAATGGTTTACTTAAATGATATTCGGCAATCGCTTCTATAGGATCTTTTTCTTCCTCAATTGTGTTCCAAAAGTATCTTGAACCAATACATAAATCATCTATTACAATTTGAAATCCTTTATCTTCTAAGAATTTAAAAAATTCAGTATCATCAATAACTGATCCTGTGAGTAATATTCTTTTTAATTTTTTATCAGTAAAAGGAGTTTTATCTTTTAATTCTTTCAATTTGATCTTTAACTGGGATAAAGCATCATTTTTATCAATAATTTGACACATTTTAACTAATTCATGAAATTCGGATCCTTTTATAATCATTTTATTCCTATATTCTGATATTTCTTTTAATAGCTTACGAATCTGATTTGTTAATTTAATAGCATTTTGAATTTTTTCAGTTTCAATCTTTACATTGAATTTATCTTCAAGTTGAATAATTAGTTCTTTAAGATCGTCTAAGAAAAACTTCAAAGCAATCTTATCTCTTTTAAGTGGAACATTCAAAAAGAATAAAAAATCTAATTTAACTGCTTCTATCCAAATATCGAACTCACGATTTGAGCAATCACAACCATGGCTAGCCAAAACACCTTCTATCTCAGGATCTAAACCTCGCAATGCTTGTTCAAGGATATTTTTTGCCCAAACACAATGAGTAGGGGGTACATGTTCATTGACTTTATCATGTTCAATTGTAGGATCTCCCAAAAGTCTCATAGGAGTAAATCCAGCAGCCATAAAAATCTCTTCAGGTGTAACAACATCTGGATCGAAATAAGCGATTTTTAGCATATTTACACTACCTAAATTAATTTATTATCCTAAAATCCTATAGTTCAAAATCTTGAAATATTTAAAAAAATATTTATTTAACCCTTCTATTCAATAATTATCAAAGAATAATTTTGAGAAGATTTTATATTCATGTCTCAACCCACCATATCACGTACACTAAGCAAAGCTATTTTAAAACCAGAAGTTCGTATTAAATTAAAGATCTGGAATACCTACTTGACAGGGAAACTTGTTAAATTTGATAATTACATGAATCTGATAGTTAAAGATGCAAAAGAAATATATTTTGGCCGTGGAGGGAAGAGAAGTAAAGATTTGGGTGAGGTTTTCATTAGAGGTGGCTCAATAATCTTTATTGGTCAAGATAGAGAGAAACTTATTTTTGCTCAGGATGATGAGGCAAAAATAATGCACAGAGAAGAGAGTGAAGATATATAAATAAGAGATGATTATAAATGGGAAAAGGTACACCGAGTAAGGGAAAGAAAAACAAAGCAGCAACCCATAAGACTTGTAGAAGATGTGGAAATCATTCTTATCATCGACGAAAAAGATTTTGTGCTTCTTGTGGTTTTGGACGAACTGCAAAGTTACGTCAACCAAGTTGGCGTAATAGATATCGCCCTTTTAATGGAAAGAAATCTTTTTATAGGTAACTCCTTGGATTATAAAGTTTTAAATAAATTTATCTAATTTTAACGTTTTTAAGTTAAATTGTATTTTTATCAAATTGATAAGAAAATTTTAATCTAAATTTAAGCTAAAATGAATAACTTAATAATCAAAAACCTTACCAAAGAATTGAAGAGGTTAGAAAATTTTGGTGAAATAATTGGTACTGCATTAGTAAATCGAAATGGTTTATTAATTTCTTCATTATTACCAAGAAATATAGATGAGAGAAGATTTGGAGCATTATCTGCAACTATGTTTGGAGCTGTCGAGTCTGCTACTTCAAGTTTAAATGATAACCAAATCAAGAATTTAACTGTAGAATATGAGGAGTATCAATTAATAGTAGTAGAAATAGATGATAGAATGATTATTGTTTCATTAATTGATATCGATGCAAATTTAGGTTTAATTTTCATAGAAATTGAAGAAAGTATTAAGAATATTAGAAGAATTATTAATGGGTGATGATTTATTTTAACTGATAAACAAAAAAAAAGATACTCAAGGCAGATAATATCTCCTAATATTGGAGAAGAGGGCCAAGAAAAGATTTCTAAGTTGAAAGTCCTTCAAATTGGATGTGGAGGTTTAGGTAGCCCATTTGCATTATATCTTACAGCTGCAGGAATTAAAGAGCTTACTATTATAGATAATGATATTCTAGACATTTCCAATCTACAACGTCAAATTCTTTATGATGAAACTCAAATAGGAAAAGACAAAGTGAAATCTGCAAAAGAATCATTAATAAAACTAAATTCCGATGTTATAGTTAACGCTCACAAGGATTATATTGATGAAGATTCCATAAAGGCATATCTAAAGGAAAAGAAATATGATTTTATTGTAGATTGCAGTGATAATTTTAAAACTAAGTTTTTGGTTAATAAAATTGCCATTGAAAATAATATAAAATGTGTAATTGCTGGAATTAAAGATTTTTATGGCCAAATTTTAACCATTAATCCCAAAGTTTCTGCATGTTATCAATGTGTTTTTTCTCCTATAGAAAGCCCGCCTAATGAGGGACCTTTACCTGTAATAGGGGTAACTCCTGGAATCTTAGGAACATTAGAAGCTTTGGAAGTGATAAAAACGACTTTAGGCCTTCCTAATTTGGAAAATAAAATTCTAATGGTTAACTTAATAGATTTAAGGTTCAATATTATTGATATTGTAAAGAATGAAAAATGTATTTGCTCGTCTTGAAAATAATAAGTAAAGAAGAAAATTTATTATTCGGAAAATTTAGGGTGTTCCTCAAAAAATTCTTTAAATTTTTTTCCCTTATTAGCATATTCGCCAGCAGTTTTTTCACCTACTAGTTGTTCCTCTTCTGGTAGATTTTTTAAAAATTTTGCTGGTACTCCAGCCCATAATTGTCGTGAGGGTATTTCATTATTAGTAATAACTGCTCCCGCAGCGATCATTGAGCCCTTATTCATTTTTGTGTTATGTAAAACATTAGAACCAATACCTATTAAGCATCCATCACCTATTTTTACTGGTCCATGGATCATTGCATGGTGCCCGATTATAACGTTTGAGCCAATATCTACTGATGTGTTCTTCTCCATATGAATAGTGACATTTTCTTGAACGCTTGTTTTCCTACCAATCGAAATGGGTCCCTGATCCCCTCTTAAAACAGCTCCAAACCAAATATTACTCTCTTCGCCAATAGTCACATCTCCGATAATGGTAGCAGTAGGAGCGATATATACTGAATCAGGAATTTTTGGTTCTTTTCCCGTACTAGGGCTTGGCATTATAATTGGCATAATCTATCATTTAATTTTATTTTTGAATTTGAAGAATTAATGTAGAAATAATAAAGTTGGGGTTATTTTTATTAATAAAATCAAAAAAGCTTAGAATTTAAAAAAAAAGTAATTAAAAACTTGAAATAAATTTAAGTTTGACGCATCATCAACCATTGGGAATATAATTGAGAGATTTGCATCATGAAATTTGCATCGTCTATAACGGCGCTTTTTAATTGTGATATTAAACCCCCAATTTCATTTTTTTTGCTTTCATGAAATTGCCTTAATCTTTCAGATTCTACGATCCCTTCTAACATTCCTATAAACGTGTCCCAATCTATAGTTGTGGGAATTGCAGCGGTTTCCTCTGATTCCTCTACTTTTTTAACCTTATATAAGGGATGTTCATTATGAAATCGTTTAAGACATTCATAAATCTTTTCACAAACTTTTTCAAATTCTTGCGGATTATAATCAATACCTGGGTCTTGCTTAAGACCTATAGATACAATGTCTGGCCAAGACACATCTGTTCCCTTCATAGATAAGACAGGTACCTCATACTTACGAGAAAGTTCTAATTCATGAGCACAATCAACTGAATTGAATACAGATTTATTAGTGCCTAAGAAGAATACAATATCACTAATAGGAACATTTTTATCCATAAATTCATCAATATTTCCCGAAAGATCTTGCTCACAGAGAAGTACATCATACACTTCAGGTTTAGCTTCTAAATAATCGGCTAAATTCGCTAACTTATATGCATCATAATCCACAACTGCATGAGAAACGAATATGGACATGCAAGATCTCTGTTTGAGATAATCCCGAAGAGTATCTAAATCACGTTTTACTAATTGCTTTTCTGATTCCGATAAAGGATTATCCTCTAATTTTAAATCTTCAAGAGATTCAAGTGGCCATAACACATAAGGTAAAGTCTTAAAGTTGTTTTTATTAAGATTTAAGGATTTAATGTGAGAATATCCCATACTTTTTGGTAATTCTGTTAGGTTATTTTCCTCTAAATTTATATATTCTAGGTTTTTACATTGACCAATGGATTCTGGTAAAGAAACCAGATTATTTCTACGAGTATCTAAAACGCTGAGAGAATTTAATTTGAAAAATTCATTGGGTAGTCTCTGTAATTTATTTTCATTTATATTTAACCTTTCTAATGATGATAAATCGCAGATTTCAGAAGGTAAATTAGTCAATTGATTTCCATCTAAAAATAATTTTTGTAGGGTTTTTAACTCTCCAATTTCAGGTGGTATGATTTCAATTTGATTATTTGACAAATATAATTCTCTTAGTTTTTCCAATCTCCCTATACTCATAGGTAATGTTTTTAGATTACCTTCGGTAATTTTCAAGTACCATAAATTTGTTAATTGTCCTATCGATTCAGGTAATGATTCTAAAGGAGTACCACTAATATATAGATATTCTAATCTTTCAAGCTGGCCTATATTATCTGGTAAGTTTAAGAGTTTGCAATCGCTAATAGTAAGACGTTGTAATCCTTTCATCAATGCAAATGAATGTGGTAAAGAAGTGATATTATTTCCGCTTAAATCAAGACCGAAAACCTTATCTAAATTACATATAGATTCAGGTAATGTTTCGAGTTGATTATTCGTAAAATCAATAGTAGCTAAATTTTTTAAGTTACCTATTGATTCAGGTATCTCTTTAACTTGATTGTTGTCAATACGAAAATTAGTAAGTGAAGTTAAATTACCAATACTTATAGGGAGTGTCTCAAGTTTATTGTTTTTTATAAGAAGTCTTTTAAGATTCAGCAAATTGCCTATTAAATCAGGTAAACTATGCAAATTTAGAGAACTGATTTCTAAATCCTCAAGGTTCATGAGATCTCCAATTGAATCTGGTAAATGAGAAATTTGATTAACAGCCATATCTAGAGATATAAGTGATTTAAGTTGTCCTATGGTTGGAGGTAACTCTGTTATTTTATTATGACCGAGTTTTAGTTTTTTCAGAGCAAATAAATCATAGATATTTTCTGGAATTTGTGTTAATCTATTATCACTTATATCAAGTTCAATTAAGGCTGTACATGCCCCAAGTTCACTTGGGATTTCTCTTATTTTATTAGAGCGAAGATCTAATTTTTCAAGATTCTTAAAATTAGCAAACCAGCTTGGAATTACTCTCAGCTGATTAACGCCTAGAGTGAGTTCTTTTAGAGCAACACAATTCGCCATACTGGAAGGAAGTTCCATTATTTGATTTTGAGCTGCTCCCAACCATTCTAAATTAGTTAATTCCCCTATGGAATTTGGTAGGCTCTCAATTTTGTTTCCATAACAAAGCAGTTGTTTTAATTTCTTACAATTACCTACATTTTCTGGTAAGTACCTAAGATTACCTCGAGTAACTTCAATTCTAACAACATGGTTATCTTCAACCCTGAAATTATCAGAACTCCAATCTGATCCTACCTTTTGTTCTAAATCTCTTAGGACTTCTATTTCATTAGAAGGTAATGTATAATCCATATAATGCTCACTCATATTTGTCCACCTCCGAGATATTTCTTCATTACTTCTTTTTGTTGCATAAATCCCATAAAGTACCCAGAGAGTTGAGTTAGAAATAATCCTTCCCCGCCGACCTTAGCATTTTGTAAATTATTATATATTGAGGTTAATGCCATCTTATTCTGTTCAAAAAATTCTTTCATTTCTGGTATATGAATGATACGATTAAGTTCTGCTTTAAATGTTCCGAAACCTGTTGGATCACCAAGCTCAGTAGCCTGTTCTTTTAGGATGATTGTAGACTTATCTTTAAATATATTATGCGATCGTTTTAATTGTTGAATATAACTATAAATATTCTCACAAAAACCTTCAAAATCATCAGGGGTAAATTCATGACCAAGTTCACGGCTAAGATCAACAACTGCAAGATCTCCCCAGCCTACATCTAACCCTTTTAAAGGTACAGCTTCAATCCCTTGACTTTTGGCATTCTTCAGAATTTGAACCATATCTGGAGAATTAATTGATCTAGCTGTTGCTAGAAACAAAACTAGGTCTGTAGCATTGAGGTTTGATTCAATGGGGGGTAATATTGCAAATATCTCACTTTTAGATTCTAAGAATTCACTTAATTCAGTTATATGATGTGCTTCTGCATCATCTTTAGTATAAATCAGCATTACTGCGATACTTGCTCTTTGACGACAATATTCCAGTATAGCATTTGTATCTCTTTGTGCTATTTCTTGTTCTTCTTCCGTGAAAGCATTGCCGGTAACTTTTAAATCTCTTAGAGTTTCCATGATATATATAAAATAAGGAAGATTTTTAAGCTGGTTATCTGAAATATTAAGTTTTGTTAATCTTAGTTTTGTAATTATTTCTGGTAATTCGATTAATTGGTTTGCGTCAATCCAGAGAGATTCTAAAGAATCTAAATTCGCAATAGAATGGGGGATTTCTATCAATTTATTGTTGCTTAAAAGTAGCATATTTAATGATTTGAGTTTATCTATACATTCTGGAATCATTTTAATAGTATTAAATGAAAGATCCAATTGTTTTAGTTTTTCTAGTCTACATAACGATAAAGGAATATCTGATATTCTATTTGAACGTAGATTTAAGTAAGTTAAATTAGAAAGTTCTCCAATAGATTCTGGGATTTTAGATAAACGATTTTGTTGAAAATTAACTTCTATGAGGGATGGTAACTGTCCAAAATTCTCAGGTAAGTTTCTCAATCCATTAGATTCACATTTAAAAACTTTTAGCTTTTTTAATTCGCAAAAAGATTTAGGAAGTTCTGTCACTTCATTATATAACGGTTTATCATCATTAGTAGACCAGTCACCATCTAGGTCAAATTCCTCTAATTCTTTAAGATTCCCAAAAGTTTCGGGTAGAGATTCGAGTTTATTCCACTTAAGAGTTAAGTATCTTAAATTAGATAAATTACCAATACTATCAGGTAAAAGATCTAATTCTTTCATTACTAAATTGAGCCCTACTATGTGTTTATTATCACAAATATAACCAAAATGACTAACATTCACTCGTTGTTCTGAAATTTGTTGGGAATATTGTTCTAATTTATCTTCATGTGTTTGTGGGGGTGCTTGTATCTGGACTCCATATTGTGCAAATATATTCTGTACGTTTTGATAAATAGATTGTGCATATTGTTTAGCATATTGAATTGCCGTTTCCTCACTCATTTCTAGTAATGGGGACAATCCTGCAAAAGTAGGATCATTTACTCCCAATTGTTGTTTTCCAACATCTATAGTAATCCTTAACTGTGCCTGATATTCAGCTGTAATCATGGATTTATAATAATTAATGCTTTCTTTTTCTAACTCTTCAAGAGATAGTTGAGAATACATAACCTCATTTATCCTTCGAGTTTCTTCTTTGTTTATAGCTTGAAGCTTAAAGTTTTGTAGCATAAACTTAGCCATCGCTTTTCCTTTTTGTTTTGCCTTATCTTCATCCATTTCTAACATTGATTTCAATTGTTGAACCGAAGGGTGGTTTTCTCCTAACATAGGAATAAGAGAATTAAGTTGTGCTTGAATATTCGCTTGCATTGTTGGATTTACTTGCGCCATGTATTGATTTTCATAAGTTTTTTCTAATTCTTCTAAAGATAATTGTGCTAATCTTTCTTGTTCAACTGCTTGTGCCTTAGCAACTTGAGCTTGGGATTCTAGAATTGACTGTACATTCACCTGAGTTGTTTGAGGTTGGTATGTTTGATGCGATTCAGCTAATTTACGTTTAGTTTCATCTCTATCTTCACGACAAGGAATCGGTTCTCCTATAAGCTTTTCTATTTGCTCAAGGAATTCTACTTCCGATACCACCAAGGAAACTCCATTATAATCTTTTAATTCTTCGATAATTATCACCTAATAGAAATATTAATTGAAATTTTGATTCTAGAATTTGATTAGTACAATTAATGAAGCTTAAGAATTTTTATATGTTTGCTTTCAGACTATCAAAATGAACAAAATTGTACTCATCTTGTTTCAAATAACGATATCAACGATATTTTGATGTATTATTTGCGGCATTAGTCCGAATGCCTCTATCCCATCAACCGAAATGGCATTTGGGAATGCTTTTTTCATTATATTATATGCCCCATTTACATCGGCATTAAGTAGAACACCTTTAGAAGTTTTGAATAAACCTCTAAAAATTCTTTTTCCTACATAGGTTTCGTGTTTTCCAATTGGTTCATTGTCCAAGAAAGAGCATTTCGAAGTATAATTTTCATTTACAGTTAAAAAATGAATTCCTTTTAATTTAGCCTTATATTCGATTTGTTTTACTAATTTCAGGAAAGGGATTTGTACAAATTTCTGATTATTTTTTTTTCCTATATTGATCTTCTGCTTCCAACCATGATTATACCCTATGACAATTGTTCCAATGTTATGCAAAGTGCAATATTTGATTACATTCTTAGAAATCCGATGAAATAATGTTATTATTTTATTATTTCGGGTTAAATGTAATTTCTGAATTCTTTTTGTATCAGTATAATTGCCTTTCTTATTTTCTATACTCCTATAATATGCCAATTGCTTGTTATAATATTGATTTATGGATTTTATCATCCCACCTTTAATAATATATGGTCTGCATCCATTATTATTTACCGCAGTTATGAGATTATTCAACCCTAAATCAATACTTAAAATATGTAATTTATCCAATTTTAAATCTTTCTCTTCTTTTTCATACACAAGTTCAACTTTATATTGTGCTCCTAAAGGGATTATCCTTACTTCTTTTATTCTTTCAGTAATGCTAGTCTTAATTGGTTTAATATTTACTCTTTTTGGAAAGTGTAAATATCCATGCTTTATCTTGCATTGTTGGTTAGTGAAAATTACTACAGATTCTCCGTTTTTCTTTTTATATCGTGGAATTTTAGGTCTTTTTTTAAATTTCCTAAAATTAAACTTATATTCCATAAGACTGTTAAAGTATGATTTCCAATTTCTATTTACATATCTGAGAGTTTGTTGTGATGTCTGAGAAGGAAGACTTTGGTAAGCTTGATTGTTTTTAAGAATGAAGTCTAAATCATAATAATTTAAAAGATTATTGAGATTAAAAAAATCCTGTCTCACATACCAATTAGCTAAATTATACAGATTCTTAGCTAAATGACATAACTTTGATAATTCTAATGAATATTCTACTTGGATAACTTCAGTTAATTTCAAGTTAATACTGTTAAAAATCCATTAGTATTTAATAAAATACAGTGTTCAAAATAACTAATCTTTTCACTAATAATATTAAATGACTACAAAAGATATAGTTTTTATAAAAAAAATTTATTATATAATAAATCTAATTAAAATAATTCAAAATATATCTTATCAAAAGTGTTTAAGATGGAAACACCGTCTATGAATAGTAAGTCTTCTAAGAATGCTAATGATAAACAAACTTCTACTGAAGCTAAAATTTCAAAAAAAGTAATCGAAACAGTATTAATGCATCATAACCTCGAAGTAAGAGACATTGAAATAAGTCCTGATGGAAGATTCTTAATATCTTGCTCTGAATGTGAAGAACATGAAGATCCATACTTAGTAGTTTGGAACATTGATGAGTTATTAGAGGGTGAGACGACTCCTGAAGTCATCCTTCAAGCAGAAAAAAAAATCAATAAGTATACAAAAGTTACAAATTGGCTTCTATGTATTGATTCTGTGGTTGTGGAAATAGAGAACATTAAATGGTGGGTAATTTGTGCTGGAAGTATTATTGGAGATATTTATATATGGTATTTTCAACGTTCCCCGGATTTAAGAGAATGGGATTTCAAAAATTACAAATTAACAATCTTATCTGGAAGCAATGGAGATCCTGAAGGTTATCCAAAAGCTATATTTGATATTAAGGTTCAAAAGGATCCAAATCAAAACAACTTACTCCATATCTATTTTATATTAAATAACATACACACTGCGATATGGAAAGAAAAAACTTACGATAACACACTTAATAAAATAAATTTAACTCTTGATAAATCTGGTATAATTACAAAGACAGATGATATTAAAGTTATTGGTACAAGCGATGTTTGGATAACAAAACTCATGTTCAAAAGAGATTCGAAAGAAGAAATATTATATACAGGTTCTAAAGATGGTAAAGTGAATTTATGGAATATTACTAAAGGAACAGATTCAACATTAATAGGTAAACATGACGGAGCAATTACGGATATAAGTATCATCAGAAATGGTAAAATGATCGCATCATCTTCTAATGATACAAAAATTACCATTTGGGAGCTAGATTCTACCAATAACTATAATAAAAAGAGGGATCTTATGGGACATACTGAAGCAGTTTTAGCACTTGATGTTCAAACTGATGATAATTATTTAATTTCAGCTTCCAAAGATAATACTATTAAAATCTGGGATTTAAACGATTTGAGATGGATAAGAAGCATAGATATTCCCTATTATATGGAGGAATTTGAGAAGAAAACAGAGGCTTTTGGAAAAATTATACAGGTAAAAGGGTTAGACTTTGTAAAAAATATTAAAATTACGCCTGAAAATCGTTATATCTTTGTCTCAAAGTATGATAAAATTGTTATTCTACGAAATTTTGGTAGTGTATGGCACTTTATTCAACAATTAAAATTTATCAAAGTATTCGACCGAGAGTTATACAGAAAGATCTATGGGGAAAACTTAAAACAGATTGCCAAATACAGCCCAGAAAATGAAGAATCACTCAAGAATTTATATGATATTATAAAAGCACGTTTAATAAAAACGAGGAAGATTGAGCTAGCAGACAAAATAGAACAAAAAATAGATTATAATATGCGTGAACTTGGTACTCTCTTTATACCATCATTTATGAAATTTGAGCCAAAATTAAAATCCCAGAAGGAATTCATTTTAGGAACAAAACAAAATTATGAAGCTTATTGGCATAGCATAAGAAATTCTATATTTAAATTACCTGATATCCCTTGGGGTTTTAAATTATATGTTACTACCTCAGAAATGGATGAAAGAATTGAAGATTCTAATTTCGTAGAAATAACAGCACCCTCTGTAGAGCTCCCATATATTATTTTAAAGGACCGCACTCAGACTCAAATTCGATTTTTAATGGTTTTAAATAGAGTTCAAACAAGTTTTATTCCTTTAATAAATAATATTACCATAGATATTGAAGATGATCGAGGAGATAAAGATAGTTTAGTATTTTCTGATTTTACTTATTCGAAAAATTTCCTTCGAATTTTGACAAATCCAACACGTTCTTTAGATAAATTTAGAAAAATTAACGAACCAGAGTATATTTATTACGCAGATTGCACTTTTCAGATAGATGAAGGTTATTGCGTTGAGAATTTTGCTAATATTTATATAAGAAAGGTGACAGTAGAATATACAGATACTTTAGAACCCTCTGAATCAACTACTAGTGATGAGGAGGATTTTAAAATCATTGAAGCTTTTAAAAATAATTTTATATATCCATTAACACCGAAAACTAAGATCCAAATTGGCAAAGGCTTGAAATCAAAACTAGGGAAAATGATTGATGAATATTTTGCTAAAATAATCATTGTAGAATTTTTATTGAGTTTTTGGGGTTTTATTGAAGTCGGATTACCTAATATAATTCCCGATTTTGAAATGCCAGGATGGATTTCAATACTTGTGAATTTAGCATCAATTTGTATTATTATTATAATTTTTATAATGATGATAGTGCAATCACGTAGCAGAAAGAAAAGGGATATTGATATAGATGAATTAGAAGAGAAAATGAGAAAAAGGAGGAGAAGAAAATTTGGCAAATAAAATATTAAATATTATCATAACCAGTTCGGTTCAGAATGATTTTATTGAACCATTAGATATTCAACCTGCACCAGAAGATAGTTTAAAAATAGGGTACGAACAAGTTTCAAATAAATGGATGGAGTATTTTTTAAATCAGAATAGACATACAAGTGAAGCAAATATCGAACAGTTCATACCATGGCTGAAACAGAATACTAGTAATGAGATGATTAGTGAATTTCAATCATATCATTATATCTTAGAGCATTTCAGTCATAGAGTTCATATTGATTATGATGAAACAAAAAGATTATGGGAAGGTGATAGACTAAGTCAATTTATACAAGACTTAATGAATAAAGCATCTGAATCAAACTCAAATGAATCTAGTGGAGTAGAATATCAATGCATTCATTTAAGGGATTGGCATGACCAAACAGATGAAACTCAAAAGGGAGAAATGGATCTTTTTGGACCTCACTGTATAAAAGGTACTTATGGAGCAAAATTTATATCACCATTGAATGAATTAATACAAAAGCATCATGACTTTAACGTGATTATAAATTCAAATAGCCTTAGTTCCTTTGATGAAACCGATCTCGAGTCAGTACTAGAAACCGTTATTAAAAATGCAGGAAGTTCACATAAAGAAGTGAAGATTGGGGTTTTTGGAGTAATTACTAATGTAAAAGTCTTTCTTTTAACATTTGAGCTTATGATTATCCATAAGTTTAAAAATGTTTATGTCTGCGGTGATTTCTGCGCCGGTTTTAACAAACAAGGTCATGAAACAGGGATTAGCTCCATGGCTAATATTTTAGCAGCAAACATCGTTGATCACCACAAATTTAGGGAAATCTTTAATATATAACTAATTAATTATTTTTATTTTCATTATTTTTCTTTATATTTTTATTTTTTATCACAAGAGAACTTATTTTGATTTAAACTTTTTTCATATTAGAAGTACTAAAATAATTTGAATATTACTATGAATACAAAACAATTGCAAGAAGAAATTTTAACCTTAAAGAAACAAAATGATGTGACTATTCTTGCACATTATTATCAAACTATAGAAGTACAGGAAATCGCGGATTTTGTAGGAGATTCTCTTGGTTTATCTCGTACAGCAAAAGAAAAGGCAAATAAATATATCATTTTCGCAGGTGTAGACTTTATGGCCGAAACCGCCTCAATAATAAATCAAGATAAACATGTCCTAATAAAAAATTATGAGTCTTGTTGTC
>Ga0209635_10000797_pt1 | contig 22687 bp, 18 predicted proteins | sample DeeMarSWOR230_32_FD_187463 | JGI IMG/M metagenome (GOLD analysis project Ga0209635, IMG submission 187463) | Marine sediment microbial communities from White Oak River estuary, North Carolina - WOR-2-30_32 (SPAdes) (version 2) | ecosystem: Environmental > Aquatic > Marine > Intertidal zone >...
GCCGCAGGACGAGCTTGTGCACGTCGAGCCTGTCGGCGCCAAGGGCGATGCGGATCCCGATCTCACGCGTGCGCTGCGAGACGGCGTACGAGAGGACGCCGAATAGGCCGACTGCGGCGAGCAGCAGGCCGACGGCACCGAGCGCGCCCGTCGTCGCGGCCGCCGCCCGGTTGGGCAACAGCGAGACGCCGATGACCTGCTCGTAGGGCGCGTTTGTCTGCACGGGCAGGTCGGGGTCGAGTGCGAGTGCGATCTCGCGCAGCGGCCGGTCGATGCGCAGTGCCCCGGGCGGCGTCCGCACCACCAAAGACGTCATACCCGAGGGCGCTTGCGCGAACGCCCGGTAGATCATCGCGCGGCGCTCCTCGCCGAGAGACTGATATTTCCCGTCGCGCGCGATCCCGACGACGGTGTACGTCCGGCCGCCGTCACTGATCTGCTGGCCGAGCGCGCTCGCGCCGGGCCACAACTGGCGCGCGGCGGTCTGGTTGATGATGACAACCGGCGGCGCGCCTTCGCTATCGCCAGCGTCGAAGGCGCGGCCGGCGACGATGGCGATTCGCATCGTCTCGAAGTAGCCGGGCGACACGGTGTTGACGTCTGCCACGCGCAGGCGGTCCTCACCCGGTAGCTGGAAGCGCTGAGAGATCCTGAGGAACCCGAGGGGCAGCACCCACGTGAGCCCGGCCGAGCTCACACCGGGTAGCGCCGCGGCGCGCTGCTCGAGCTCTTGGAAGAACGCCCTCTCTTCCTCGTCGGAGTAGCGGTGCAGCGACAGGTCCGCCGTGAGCACGTGTACGTTCCGCGGGTCGAATCCGAGGTCCACGGAATCAGCGCGGGCGAGGGCGCGCAGGAACATGCCAGCGGCGATGAGCAGGACCACCGAGCCAGCGACCTGCGCGACGACGAACGCGTTGCGCATCCGTGTCGCGCGGGTCGGCGTGCCGCCGCGCTCGCCTTTGAGCGATGTCGCGAGGTCCTGTCGCGTGGCCTGGAGCGCTGGCGCAAGGCCGAAGAGCACGCCGGTGCCCAGCGCCACGGCGAGCGCGAACCCGAGCACGCGCAGGTCGGGCGTGAAGTCGAAGATCATCGGGAAGGGCAGCGGCAACCGCACGGCGGCGAGTGCGTCAGTCGCCCAGAACGCGAAGGCGGTTCCCGCGGCGCCGCCCAGGAGGAACAGGAGCACGCTCTCGGCCACGAGCTGGCGCACCAGCCGGACGCGGCCGGCGCCGACTGCCAGCCGCACGGCGATCTCGCGCGAGCGTGCGGTGGCCCGAGCGAGGAAGATGCTGGCCACGTTGACGCTGGCGATGAGCAGCACGATGCCCGACACGACCAGTAGCAGCGCCATGAACAGCGTGACGGGCCCGCGGGCCTCGTCCATCATCGCCGAGTAGGGCGCCACGACGATCTCGGCCTTCTCGTAGAGTCCGGGGTCCTGGCGCTGCAGTTGCTGCAGGGTGACGCTGATGGCGTCGTTAGCCTGGGCGACCGACCAGCCGGGGGCCAGCCGCCCGACGGCGGTGAGTCCCGTGGTGTTCCCGGAGAGGTCGAGGTCGGAGATGGTTCCGCGCATGGTGATGGGGACCCAGAGGCCGAAGTCGAGGGTCGCCGCGTGGCCCTGGAAGCCCTCCTCGGCCACGCCGACTACCGTGAAGCTGTGGCGGTTGAGGACCACGGTCGCCCCGACGATCGACGAGTCGGCTGCGAAGCGACGTGTCCACACCCGGTGGCTGAGGACGACCACAGGCTCCGCGTTCGGTACGTCGTCTTCCTCGGGCAGGAAGAAGCGGCCGAGGGCCGGGCGCGTGCCGAGAATACTGAAATAGCCGGCCGAGACCATCATCCCGCCGACCATCTCGGGCTCGCCGGCGCCGCGCGCCGAGAGGCTGGCCGAGAAGACGTCGAACGCGCAAATGTCGCTCAGTCCGCTCGGCCCGTCGCGCAGCGCCTCGAACGCCGGGTACGAGAACGTCCCGTACTGGCTGTCCCCCTCGTAGGAGAGGTACACGCTCACCAAACTCGCAGACTCGCGCACGCCGGGCGGCGTACGCACGAGCAACGAGTTGGCGATGCTGAAGATGGTCGTCGTGGGCCCGATACCCAGCGCGATCGTCAACGCGGCGACGGCGGTGAAACCGGGCGATCTGCGGAGCAGACGTACGGCGTAGCGGAGATCCTGGCTGAGCGTATCCATGGGATGGCTCGCTGACATCACGGTTGTGCGCTCGGCCACCGTCGGAGTGGTGGCAGTCCATAGCTTTACCGGTCTCTACGGGCGCGGATGGGAGCGGGTTTCGAGGCGGCTTGACTTTCGCTTGACCGTGTGGCACCCGCTTGCGTCCTGCAGCGAAGACACTCGGAGAGCTTGACCCAGCTGGGAGGCGAAAATGCGTGCCCACGGTTACTTCAGGTCGTTGTGTTGCTCTCTTGCGTAATCCCTGCCTCGTCCGCCTGCACCGGACACTTCATCGGCTATGCAATCGACGTGAGCAATAAGGAAATCATCACCCCGTCGAGGTCCCAGCCGCCCGCCATCGAGCCGGGCAAATCGATCAAGCTGGTGCTACGGAACGGGGCCAAGATCAGCGGCGAGCACCTCGGGCTCGAGCTGCTGCCTGCAGAGGACTATGCGTTCCGCTACGCAGCGAGTCGTGACAGCCTGGCGGCGCAGTTTCCGCTTCCAGCGCTGGGTGACACCGTCGGCTTGCTGCTGCACTCCGGTCAGATGTTGGAGACGGAGTTCCTCGGCTGCGATTAGGACGGTCTGTGGGTAAGGGCTCCCGCAGAAGCCGAGTCGCGAAAGCTGAAGCTCATCGGCATTAGAGAAGTGCTAGTCGCCGGCGGCCCCACCGTCTCGGGTGCTGTGTTCCTGTCGCTGGTGTCGGAAAGCAGTCTCCCGACGAGATCGGCGTTGGCGCTGAAGGTCGGGCGCGGGAGAGAGCTTATCCCGGTGAGTGACGTGGCGAGAATCGAGCGCACGCCTTCCAAGGCCCGCTGGATCGGCGCCACTACCGAGTTTGTGATAACCGGGGCTACGTGGGCCATCCTCCTCGCCAGCTGGGACTGGTAGGCCCGGCTGGGGGTAGGGTGTTCCGCTGGTGATGTTCTGCTGCTCACAAACCTCTTGAGCGAGATCGTTCAACTTGGCTCGCCGAGCAGCTCCATCGTGTCGGGTGCGTTCGGCACGATGCAGAGGAACACGAACGGCTCGTCACCCTCGACCTGGTACCAGTGTGGGACGCCGCCGGGGATGTAGACGGCATCGTCGGGTTGCGCCTCCACGACCTCGTCAGCGATACCGATCTTGGCACGCCCGCGCAGCACGTACTGCTCGTGCTCGACCGTATTGGTGTGTGCGGGGATGCCGCCGCCGGGTTCCATAGTGAACCGACGCAGGGCGAAGTTCGGTGCCTCGTCCGGGCCGATCAGCACCTGGCGGCTGGTGCCGCGACCGGGCTCGACGGGTTCGCTGGGGACGCTGTCCGCGTGTCTAACCGGCATGGTAGTGAGACCTCCTGTTATATGAGCTCTCGTCTTATATATGGGCGCCCGGACGGCGCCGGCTGGTCATCGGGACCTAGCGGTCGACTGCCTCAAAGCGCAGGTTCCTGACGCGCCCGCTGGTCACCAGGAAGCCCGTGACACGATGGTCAGGGCCGCGCGTGAACTCGAGACCGCGCAGGAACCAGAGCTCACCGCTGAACTCGTCCAGGGGGCCCGGCATCAGCGCCACGTCGCCGTAGCGCCGGTGCCGGGCGAAGAGCCCGCCGTCCTGGACGATGATCTCATAGCTGGTCCCGAGCTCCTCGCTGTAGTAGCTGCCGGCGTACTCGGCCAGCTGCTCCCGGCTGGGACTGACCAGCTGGACCCGCGGGGCCTGGATGCCGCGATAGCGGATATCGGTGACCACGCCGGACGCGTCACGCTGGAAGAATACGTGGGCACCGTAGGCCTGGACCCAGAACAGGTCCTCTGACTCTGCCGTCATCGGGACCTTGGCCTCACGTGTCGCCTGCGCCATCAGCCGCCCGTCTTCCTTCGTGATCGTCACGAACCAGCCGGGTCCGAGCTTGTAGGTGCCGAGGTAGTCATCCAGGCGCGCCGGGTCGACGGCGATCTCGGTGTGCTCGAACTCTTCGGCCGCCCGGGCCGGTTCGAGCGCGTCGGCCAGGTAGGCGTCGGCGACGCGATTCGCCAACAACGTCGGGTTTAAGCTGCTCAGGTTGGCGAGGACGATGACCGCGCAGCGCTGCTCGGGGAAGCGCAGCAGATAGGTGCGGAAACCGGCCCAGGAGCCGCCGTGACTGACCGTGCGGAGCCCGCGGTAGCGCCCGATCTCCTGCCCGAAGGCGTAGCCGATCGTGTCGCCGCTGTTGAGCACGCCACGCTGGTGTGTCAGTGCGATGGCGGCCGGCTCGGCGACCCGCATGTCCTCGAAGTTCAATGCCCACTTGGCCAGGTCCTCGGTCGTCGTATAGAGCGAGCTCGAGCCCAGCGCGGTCAGGGTGTTGACGGCGTTCTGGAAGCCGCCCCGCTCGCGATCCGGCCCGTAGGAGTAGGCCCGGTTCCTGACGATCCGCTTGTGGTCACTCTGGAAGTGGGTGCTGGTCATGCCGAGAGGCTCGAAGACGTTGGCGTGCATCCAGTCCGCGAACGGCTGGCCGGTCACGCGCGAGACGATCTCGGCCAGCAAGTTGTAGCCCGTGTTGGTGTACGAGTACTCGGCGCCCGGCGTGTAGTTCAGGTCGCGCTGGTGCCGCGCCATGGCGAGGACGTCGTCAAACGTGATGACGTCCTCGAACCGCACACCGGCGATCGGCAGCGCCGCCGTCCAATCGCGCAGACCGCTGGTATGGTGAACCAGGTGGCGCACCGTCACGGTCTCACCGAAGTCGGGCATCTCGGGCAGGTACTCACGGATGTCGGCGTCCAGCGAAACCGCGCCCTGCTCGACCAGCATGGCGACCGCCAGGCCCGTGAACTGCTTGGACACCGAGGCGATGTCGAAGACCGTGGACGGCGTGATCGGGATCCCGTGCTCGAGGTTCGCGCTGCCGAAGCCGCGCTGGTAGACGACGGCACCGTCCTTGACGACCGCCACAGCGGCGCCGGGGCTGTCCGGTCGGTCCCAGGGCAGGAACAGCTGATCGACCTGGCCCTCCGGTGTAGTCGCTGCCGCCTGCAACCGCTCGATCCGGATCACGTAGCGGCCCGGCTCCGCGTCGCTGCTGAAGGGCCGAACGTCGAGCCTGTAGGCACCCGAGCTTTCCGCGATGATCGAGATGGGCTCGAGCCCGCGGCTACCGTTGGGGCTGTCGAATTCGCCCAGAGGCTCGCCGTGCGGGCCGAAGGCCGTGATGACGATGTCGATGCCACGCTGCTCGACGACGGCGAACAGGAACTGGCCGGATTCGAGCTGCACCCGGTAGCTGTGCGACATGCCGCCTGAGATCTCTCGCTCGATCGGCTGCCCGAGCTGGAGGGCCTGGGCAGCAGTCTGCGCCCGGAGCTCCATCTGAGCCGCGGGGCAAAGCGCGGCGACGATCGACAGCACGGCGAGCGGTGTGAGTCGTGTCATGGTCGACCTGCCTTCAGGCGAACGTGATCTCGGATCTGCCGATGATCGGTGTGCGGCGATCCCCCGGGTATGCGATGGAGGAACAATAGGGAAGGATGCGGATCGGCGCTAACGTCGGCGGATCGAGTAACGGTCGGTTCTTCGCCGGGCTCAGCGGCGCCGGGTGCACAAGCGGGCCGGGCTGAGGGGTGGGGAAGCTGTCCCGGCGTGAACCGGAGAGGCAGCGGTTGACGGAGCTGGGGTGGGTGCGCCACGATGGAGGCACACACAGATATCCCAAGCTAGACCCACAGACCGTTTCGGTCGTCAGGGGAAGGAGGGACCCCATGTCCTGGTTCACGCGCCGCGACTTCGTCAAGCTCTCGGGCGCCGGGCTGGCCGGCGCGACGGTGATCGGGCCGCGCGAGGTCTGGCCCGACGAGGGGGCCATGGCCCGGGCGGAGGCCCGCGGCGACAGCTTCGTCCTCTTGCGGGAGGAGCAGCAGCGACGCCGGGCCGAGCTGCCGGACGCCGCCGACTTCCACCGGCTGCCGCCGGAATGGTACGTGAACAAGGCACGGGCGCTGAAAGAGGAGGCGCGGCGGCGTGGTGTGGACGGCGGTCTCCTGCTCACGCACCGCTGGAACATCGTCTACGCTGCTGGCTACTTCCACAGCACCACGGAGCGGCCCTACGGGTGCTTCCTGCCCATGGACCGGGACGCGGTGGTCTGGCTGTACCCGTACCTGGACGAGACGCTCGTGCAGGGCTGGGGCGAGGCGGAGGCCTACTACTTCGACTGGCACCATGCCGCCGGCGGCTTTCCCAATCGGGAGCAGGTGGTGCAGGGTCGCACGGTGAACGTCTATCGCTGGTGGGGCGAGACGCTGAAGGGGATGGGCTACGGCGACAAGACGATCGGTATCGACAGCGGCTCACTCGCCGAGCTCGGCATCCTGCCTGGCCAGGAAGACGCCGAGCGGCTGGACATGTTCGGCGAGATCGAGGTGCCGCAGCCGAAGCGGCCGGAAGGCGGACCGTTCGGCATGCTGGCGCAGGCGATGCCGGATGCACAGTTCGTCGATATCTACGACATCCTGATCCGGCACCGGATCGTCAAGGACGAGTGGGAGACCGGGCTCGCCCAGCGCGCCATGGACTACTTCTCGGAGATCCACGCCTTCGCGCGCAACTACCTGCTGGAGCGCGGGCTGGGTACCACCGACTTCGAGGTGGCGAACGCGGCGATCGTCTGGGGGATGCACCGGCTGATGCAGGACATCCCGCAGCGGGGCGAGCCGCACGACGCGGTCGGTATCTCGGTGGGGATCAGCTGCCGTACCGGGCGGCCGACGGCCTACCCACACCCGAACCAGCAGTACTGGACGAAAATCGAGCCGGGCCACGCGCTGCAGATCTCCGGCGTCGTCCGCGTCGGCGGTTACGGCGGCGAGCTGTACCGCTCGTTCCTGGTCGCGCCCTGGACCGACTGGCAGGAGCACGTCTGGGAGGTGCACAACCGCTCGTACTTCATCCAGGCGGAGCAGACGTACGCGGGCAACACCTGCTCGAACGTCGCGAAGGCGGTGCACGATTATCAGGTCGCGAACCGCTGCGCGCATCTCATCTATCACCGGCCGGGCCACGGCGAGGGGATGGAGGGTCACCAGCCGCCCTACCACGCGCTGGGCGACTACACGGTGATGCGCGCGGGGATGCACTTCTCCAACGAGCCGGGGCTCTACGACCCGGAGCATGGGTTCGGGTTCAACCATTCAGACAACGTCCTGGTCGCGGAGCGGAAGGGGCTGCAGATGGGGACAGCCCCGGCGACGAGGGAGTGGTGCCTGCTGGAGCTGTGACAGGGCGATTCTGAAGGCGTTCGAGGTCCGCCTGCAGGAGGTAAGCGCTAATGATCTCCCTGACCGTGTACGGCGGTGCCGCTGGCGACGAGTCTACCGGCGAGATCGGCGGCAACAAGATCCTGATCGAGTGGGACGAGCGCGCCTACTTCCTCGACTTCGGTAGGCGCTTCTCGGTTTCCGCCAGGTTCTTCGAGGAGTTCCTCCAGCCGCGCAACGCGGTGGGTCTGCGCGACTACCTGCGCATGGGCCTGTTGCCGCCGATCGAGGGGATCTATCGCGATGATCTGACGGCCCACGAGCCTGATCTCTGGGGGCAGTATCGAGGCCACCCTCACTACCGGCGGCTCGAGAAGCTGGATGGCGTTCTGCTCTCCCACGCGCACGCCGACCACAACGGCGATCTCGGATTCCTGAGGCCGGACATCCCCGTGTACACGGGCCTGATGACCTGTGTCATCGGGAAGGGCGTCCAGGATACGCGAGCGGGCGGGCCGGACGCCGAGTTCTGCTACATCGCGCCGCGCAGGCCCACGGGTGACGGGGCGATCGAGAGCATCCGGAACATGCCCAAGGTCGAGCGGGCCCATCTCATCTGCGATCCCACCGGCGAGTACGCCGAGCCGGTCGCGCGGCTGGAGCGCTTCTGGTGTGATGTCCCCAGTACGCGAACCGAGCTCGACGAGGTCCCGCTCGGGTTCGCCGATCTCGCGGCTATGGGGATGCGGTTCTTCCGGGTAGACCACTCGATACCGGGCGCTGCTGCCTTCGCGCTGGAGACAGCGATCGGCTGGGTGGTTTACAGCGGTGACCTGCGGCGCCATGGGCACTCGAAGTGGCGAACAGAGCAGTTCGCTGAGGAAGCGGCGGCGCTGAAGCCGGCCGTGTTGATCGTCGAAGGCACGTCGCTACGCGCCGAGCCAGCTCTCGAGGAGCCCGCCGTCGAGGAGGCAGCGGCCGAGGTGGTGGGGAACGAGCCGGGTCTCGTGATCGCCGACTTTTCGCCGCGCAACATCGAGCGGCTGCGCACGTTTCACGACATCGCTAAGGAGCAGGGTCGCCGCCTGGTGGTGACGACGCGGGACGCCTACCTGCTCGAGCACATGCACGTGGTGGACCCGGAGATCCCGCGTCCCGATTCCGAGGTCATCGCTATTCTGAAGGAGCCGGCGGCGCAGCGGAATATCTGGGAGCGCGACCTGCTGGTCCGCTTTGCGGCGAACGTGGTGGAGGCGCCGTCGATCCGCGCGGAGCCCGGTGCCTACATCGTCTGCATCTCGTTCTGGGACATCACGAACCTGGTGGATCTGGAGCCGCAGGGCGGCACCTACATCTACTCATCCTCCGAGGCCTTCAACGAGGAGCAGAAGATCGACCATCAGCGGCTGCAAGCCTGGCTCGACGACTTCGGTCTGAAGGCGGTGGGCGGCCTGCCGGGCGCGGAGAAAGGGCCGTATCACGCCTCAGGCCACATCGATGGCCCCAGTATGGAGTGGCTGATCGAGACCATCGACCCCGGGAAGATTGTCCCGGTCCATTCGCAGCAGCGCGAGTGGTTCGAGCGACGCTGGGGCGAGCGCGTCGTTCGAGCCGACTACGGCGTCCCACTGGAGTTGGGTTAGCAGGCTGCTGAAAAGAGCGCCGACCAGAGACCGCGTCCCCTTCTCAGCAGCCTGCTAGGCCGGCCACCGCTTTTCTTGCGGCACGACAGCGTCTCCCCTATTAGATGGTTGGTCCCACGGCCCGACATTCACGTCCACCGGAGCGAGCTATGCTGAGAAGAGCGTTCGCCGTCCTCGTTCTCATCCTTCTCTCGCCGCTGCCCACCAGTGCTCAGGCGCTGATCGACGATCCGCGGGTGGCCTCCGCGCTCGAGCTGCTGGAGATCTGGGTCGAGGCGCAGCGCGCCTACGAGGACATCCCGGGGCTCTCGATCGCCGTGGTCAACGATCAGGATCTGCTGTGGAGCGCCGGGTTCGGTTATGCGGATCGCGAGCGGAACGTGCCGGCCACAGCGCGGACGATCTACAGCATCTGCTCGATCTCGAAGCTGTTCACGAGCATCGGCGTCATGCAGCTCCGCGATCAGCGTAGGTTGCGGCTCGACGACCATGTGGCGGCGCATCTACCCTGGTTCGATATCGGGCAGACCTACCCGGACGCGCCGCCGATCACCGTGCAAGCGCTGCTGAGCCACTCGTCGGGGCTGCCCCGGGAATCGGATTTCCCCTACTGGAGCGCGCCGGACTTCGAGTTCCCCAGCCGCGAGCAGGTGATCGAGCAGCTGTCCAGCCAGGAGACGCTGTACCCGGCCGACCGGGTATTCCAGTACTCGAACCTGGGGCTCACGCTGGCGGGCGAGATCGTCGCTGAGCTCTCGGGTCGGCCGTACGCGGAGTACGTGCGCCGCCACATCCTGGATCCGCTGGGGCTGGATGACACGAGCCCCGAGATCCCGGCGGAACAGCGGGGCAGACGCCTGGCCACCGGCTACGGCTCACGCGGGCGCGAGGCCGTGCGGCCGGTGCTTCCGTTGCTCCAGGTCCGCGGTATCGCGCCGGCGGCGGGGTACGCCTCGACGGTCGAGGATCTCGCCAGCTTCGCGTCCTGGCAGTTCCGGCTGCTCGAGTCGGGCGAAGAGGAGGTGTTGCGGGCCAACACGCTGCGTGAGATGCAGCGGGTGCACTGGGTGGACCCGGACTGGGAGACCCATTGGGGCCTCGGCTTCGCGGTCTGGCGGGACGACGACAAGACGTTCGTGGGGCACGGCGGATCCTGCCCGGGCTACCGGTCCAGCCTGTTGATGCAGCCGGACGAGAAGTTCGCTGCGGTCGTCATGACCAACGCGATCGATGCGAACGCCGACACGTACACGCGCAACGCCTACGAGATCGTGCGACCCGCCATCGCGGACGCGCTCGAGTCGCCGGGCGAGAGCAAAGCGCCCGATCCGGCCCTACAGATGTACACCGGCACCTACGACACCGCCTGGGGCGGCGAGCTGGCCGTTTTCAGCTGGGAGGGCGGGCTGGCGATGCTGTACCTGCCCACGGATGATCCGCGCGACAACATTACCAAGTTGAAACAGACGGGCGAGCACAGGTTCAGGCGGGTTCGCGACGACGAGTCGTTGGGCGAGGAGATCGTGTTCGAGGTTGACGCGGACGGCAAGGTCGTCTGCTTCTGGCGGCACAGCAACTACTACCCGAAGCTGCGCTGAGCGCGCAGCGTGCCCGCGCCGCGGGCGGCGGGGCGCCGCCTCACGCCGCGCCGACGAGCGCCAGGACGATCGCCAGGGCGGCGATGAAGAGCTCCAGCGCTGTGACCGACTTGTGGTGCCAGAGGCCCGGGAACATGACTCACTACCTCCTGAAGCTGCCGTAGAGTGGCTTCCGCTGATCTGGGAGGCATGGGGCGTGCCAGCGCGGACCACCCCCGCAATACCTTATCCTGCAGCGTCTTCTGCCCGGTTCACGCCCCGGCCAGCACCTCGCAGGTGTTCGGTTTCGACACGGTGCCGTCCGCAATCGGAACAGTCGCCCAAGACCCGGGTCTGGCCTGCCGGCGGCCGGTCGAGCATAGTGCGCGTGACAACCGGGTGGGGAAGCCGGAGGCCTGGGCCGGTCATACGCTGTACGCCGTGCTTGGGGGGAGCGGCCATGCGATCTTCGTCGTGCCCGAGATGGAAGTCGTGGTGGTCCATCGCGAGGACTACGACACCTGGGGTTCGAACTGGGCAGGCGTGTACAACTTGCTGCTCACTGTCTTGGCCGGGAAGCAGGAAGTAAGCTAGGAAGGGGCGCAGAGAGCTACGTGTTCGCGAAGGAGTGAGACCTGATGGAATTTCTGCAGTCGACCTATCTGGGTAACAGCGTGCAGACGTGGATCATCGCTCTGGCGGTCGCGCTCATCGTCCTCATCATCCTCAGGCTGCTTCAAAGCATCGTCGCGCGCAAACTTCGCGCGCGCGCCGAGCGTACCAAGATCGATCTCGATGATCTGGCCGTCGATCTCGTCCGCAAGACACGCTTCTTCTTCCCACTCATCGTCGCGCTCTACGCCGGCGTGCAACGCCTGACGCTGCCACCCAGCGGGGACAACGTGTTCCGGGTCGTCGTGGTGATCGCGCTGCTGTTGCAGGCGGCGCTCTGGGGGAACACGGTCATCTCGTTCTGGATCACCCGCTACATGCAGAAGCGAATGGAGGAAGATGCGGCGGCGGCAACCAGCATCGGCGCGCTGCGCTTCGTCGGCCAGCTGCTGTTATGGACCGTCATCCTACTGCTCGCGCTCGACAACCTGGGCGTTGACGTCACAGCGCTGGTGACCGGGCTGGGTATCGGCGGATTGGCTGTGGCACTGGCGTTGCAGAACGTGCTGAGCGATCTGTTCGCGTCGCTCTCCATCGTGCTCGACAAGCCGTTCGTGATCGGCGACTTCATCATCGTAGGCGACTATCTCGGCAGCGTGGAGCACATCGGGCTCAAGAGCACACGGGTGCGGAGCCTCTCAGGGGAACAGCTCGTCTTCTCCAACGCGGATCTTCTGGGCAGCCGCATCCGCAACTACAAGCGGATGGCGCAGCGGCGCATCGTCTTCTCGTTCGGCATCGTCTATCAGACGCCGCTCGACAAACTGGCGGCCATCCCCGGGATGGTGCAGGAGATCATCGAGTCGCTGGAGAACACACGCTTCGACCGCGCCCACTTCAAGGCCTACGGCGATTTCTCGCTCGACTTCGAGGTCGTTTACTTCGTGCTGGTGCCCGAGTACAACACCTACATGGACATCCAGCAGGCCATCAACCTCGAGCTCTACCGTCGCTTCGAGCAGGAAGGGATCGAGTTCGCCTATCCGACGCAGACCCTCCTCGTGCGCAAGGAGGAGTACCCGCCCGTCGCCTCCTGATCCACTCGCTTCGCGCCCACCGTGAAGCCGGTTTGCTGCATTCGCCACGCCGCGAGCCGCCCAACGGTCGAGCGAACCGCCAACCGGCAGGGAGCTTGACGGGCGGGCGGCTGCCTGCTACTGTGGTAGCACGCTGCTACTTCGTTAGCATACGAGCGTGGGGTCCGATTCAGGCATCCAACAGTGTGTGAAACCAACGCAGGCGGCGTCGACGTAGTGTGAGCTAGTGTCGCAACCTCCGCTATCGCTCTGGGACAGGTGATGATGGGCGAGTTCTGGCAGGATATCCGTTTCGCGGGCCGGTCGCTGTCGAAGGCGCCGGGCTTCGCGCTTGTCGTTGTTCTCATCCTGGGGATCGGGATTGGGGCCAACGTGGCGATGTTCAGCATCATCGACGCGACGATGATTCGCCCGCTCCCGTACCCGGAGCCGGAGCGGCTGGTGCTGGGCCGGGCCACGTTTGGCGGCCGAGTCAATCCCTACGCCTCCGCCTTCGACTACTGGGACTACCGGGACTTCAGCACGTCGTTCGAGCAGCTGGCTGCGTTCTGGGGGTTCACGCAGAACTTCACGGTGACGGGCGCTGATGAGCCGGAGCGCGTTTCCGGCGTCGTCGCGAGCATCGATCTCTTCTCGGCCCTGGGCGTGAGCCCGCAGCTGGGCCGGGGCTTCAGCGCCGAGGAGGCGCTGGAAACTGGACCGAACGTCGTGATCATCAGCCACGGCTACTGGCAACGCCGGTTCGGCGGCGCGCCGGACGTAATCGGCCGTACGCTGGTCCTCGACGACCAGGCATACGAGGTGATCGGCGTGATGCCCGCCGGCTACCGCTTCTATCACGACGTCGAGGTGTGGCAGCCGATGCGGCCGAACAGCCCGTTTGTCGGCGCGCGGCGTTTCCACAACTGGATCATGCTGGGCCGGCTGAAGCCCGGTGTGACGATCGAGCAGGCGCAGAGCGAGGTGGACGTCATCTCGGCGCAGCTCGAGGCGCAGTATCCGGACTCGAATCGGGGAAAGGCGCTCTTGTTGACCGAGTTGCAGGAGGCGTTGGCCGAAGGGTACCGGACGAGCCTCTACATCTTGATGGCGGCGGTTGCTCTCGTTCTGCTGATCGCCTGTGGCAACGTGGCGAGCCTCACACTGGCGCGCGGCTCGGCCCGGCGCACGGAGCTGTCGACGCGGGCCGCGCTGGGTGCATCCGGCCTCCGCCTGGTGAGGCAGTTGCTGACCGAGAGCCTGGTGCTGGCGGTCGCTGCCGGAATCCTGGGCACGCTCTTGGCTGTGTGGCTGTGGCCGCTGCTGCTCCAGTTGCTGGCGGTAGAGCAGCCGGGGGTCCAGGGTGTGGGCTTCGCGGACACGGTGTTAGGCTTCGCCCTCGTGATCTCGCTGGTCACGGGTCTTGTGTTCGGAGTCGTACCGGCCCTGCGCGCCTCGCGGGGCGACCTGGTGGAGGATCTCAAGTCCGGTGTGCGGACCACGGACGCTGGCGGCAACCGATTCCGCAACGGGCTGGTGGTTGCCCAGGTGGCGGTCTCGATCGTGTTGCTGATCGGCGCGGGGCTGCTGATCCGTAGCCTGGCGACCCTCATGGGTGTGGACACCGGCTTCGACACCCGGAACCTGCTCACGGCGGAGGTGCGTCTACGCGGAGCTGAGTACGCGGACCAGGAGCGGCGGATACAGTTCTACACCGCCCTGCGAGAGAACGTCCGGGCGATCCCCGGCGTGGAGAGTGTGGCTCTGATCAACCAGCTGCCGATCCGCGATCCGGGGAACAACATCCGTGTCTGGGACGAGCAGAACCCGCCCGTGGATCCCGGGGATGTTCGCTCGGCCTACATCCGGGCCGTCTTCCCGGGCTATTTCGAGACGATGGGCATCCCCATGCTCTCGGGTCGCGGCATCGAGGAGACCGATGTGAACGAGGCGCCCGCGGTGCTCGTGGTCAGCCGGACCGTGGCGGATTCCATCCTCCCGGGCAAGGATCCGCTCGGCCAGCGTGTGGTCGTGGACTTCGGCCAGCCGGTTCCGTTGGAGGTCGTCGGCGTGGTGGAGGACATCAAGATGAGCTCGCTGCTCTCCACCGACTTCCCGGCGATGTACGGCTCCTACTACCAGATCCCGTACTCGACCATGCGGCTCGCCGTGCGGACCGTGGTGCCGCCGCAGTTGGTGATCGGCGGGCTGAGGGAGGCGGTTTGGAGCCTGGACCGCGACCTGCCCGTCGCGGATGTGGCGACGATGGACGACGTGCTGGCGCGCTCGCTGTCCGCGCGCAGGACCCAGACCGTGGCCCTGGGGATCTTCGCGAGCGTGGCGTTGCTGTTGGCGGCAGTGGGCCTCTATGGCGTGCTGGCCTATTACGTCAGCCGCCGCCACCACGAGATCGGCATCCGCGTGGCGCTGGGCGCCGCCAAGGGTGACATCGTGGAGCTGGTGCTCAAGCGTGGCCTTGTGCTCGTGGCAGTGGGCATCGCCCTCGGCCTCGTCGGTGCGTTCGGGGTAACCCGAACTCTGAGCGATGTGCTCTACCAGGTGAAGCCGACCGACCCGATGACGTTCGCGCTGGTGAGCCTCTTCTTCGCGTTCGTCGCGGTGATCGCCTGCCTGCTGCCGGCATGGCGGGCGCTGCGGGTCGACCCACTCATCGCGCTGCAGGCGGAGTAAGGCGGGGCGAGGGTTGCCGCGGGCAGCCTGCGCGCGCCTTGTGTCTGCTTGCCCTAGGGAGCTTGTGACGGTTTCGCGATCGCGCCCTGTCCGTCCAGGTGACCTTTCACGGACTCCCAGACCGCCAACAGCGCTCGGCTCGCCGGCGATCCGGACTGCCAGGCGGTCACCGGTTGGCCCTGCACCATGGCGCGGGTGACGGCCTCGTCAAAGGGAATCCAGCCGATCATCTCGACCCCGTGGGCGCGACAGCGATCCTCGACCGTGCTGATGCCTTGCGGGTAGAGGTCGCCCTTGTTGACGCAGACCAGGCTCTGTACGCGGAAGTGGGCGGTCATCCCGAGGGCACGCTCCAGGTCGTAGATCCCGGCCACGGTCGGTTCGCCCACGATCAAGGCCAGATCGGCCCCAGTGGCGGCGGCGATGGCCGGGCAGCCGATCCCCGGCGGACCATCGACGATCATCAGCGAGTAGCCCTCCTCTAGGGCTGCCATCCGGGCCTTTTGCTTTGCCAGGCTGACCAGCTTTCCCGAGTTCTCCTGGGCTGGGCGCAGCCGGGCGTGGAAGAGGGGACCGTAGCGGCTCTGAGAGCGAAACCAGTGGCCGGCCAACTGGGGCTCCATGCGGATCGCCTGCTCAGGACACTGGTAGTAACAGCTGGCGCAGCCTTCGCAGGCAACAGGGTCGACGTGGTAATCGCCTGCGTTTGCGGAGGCGAGGATCGCACCGTAGCGGCAAACCGGCTCACAGACGCCGCAGTCGGTGCAACGCTCTGGATCGATCCGTGCGACGGACCCGCCGATGAATTCGTGTCGCTCGAACGGGCGCGGCTCCAACACCAGCTCCAGGTTGGCGGCGTCCACGTCGGCGTCCACGATGACCGCGGGGATGGGCGACGGACCGGCATGGGCCAGATGGGCGAAAGCCGCCGCGACGGCCGTCTTCCCCGTCCCTCCTTTGCCGCTCAGGATCACGAGCTGTCTTGGCATCCCCGAGGTGCTCCGAACCGTTCGTGCGGCAGACATCTCATGCTTCAACTGAGCGCACCGCCAATACCGCGTCGTTGATGCGTCGGGCCATTTGGGCCAGCAGACTGCAGTACTCTGGGCGGACCTCGAGGAGCGTCCTCCCCTGGGCGAGCCCCTCGGCGATAGCCCGGTCGAAAGGTATGCGCAGCAGGATGGGGAGGTTTTCAGACGCGCAGAACGCCTCCACTCCTCGGTCCCCGATCCCGTCCCGGTTGATCACCACCCCGGCCGCTAGGCCCAGATCGCGAACGACTTCCAGTGCCAGCTTGAGGTCATGGAGGCCGAACGGGGTGGGCTCGGTGACCAGCAGTACGAAGTCCGCGTCTCGCACGGTCTCCACCATAGGGCATGAGGTCCCAGGCGCGGCGTCCACGATCGTGAGTTGATCCGGCTGCGGCCTGGCCCAGGCCTTGAGCTGGCGGATCACCGGAACCGGCATCGGCTCGCTCACGTTCAGCACGCCGTGTGCGAAATGGAGTCCGTCGGCGGGTCCCGCCTCCAGGAGGCCCATGACCCTCGGGACTTCGCTGATCGCGTCCTCCGAGCAGATCAGGCTGCAGCTGCCACAACCGTGACACAGCTCGGGAAACAGGAGGACCCTCTCGCCGAGGACGGCCAGGGCGTTGAACATGCAGACCTCGGCGCATTCGCCGCACCCCGTACAGCGCCCTTCGTCGACCCTGGGGACCAGGATGCTGGCCTGCTCTCTTCTCTCGATGGTCGGATGCAGAAAGAGGTGGGCGTCGGGCGCTTCCACATCACAGTCCAGGAGAAGAGGCGGGTGCCGCTGATCGCGCTTCCAGGCGGCATCCGTCAGCAGACTCAGCGCCAGGCTGACGGCGACGGTGGTCTTGCCCGTCCCACCCTTTCCGCTGGCGACGGCGATCCTCATGGTCGGCTGCGGCCGCCTATCTCCGCCGAGGCGGGTCGGCAGCAGGGAGTTCTCCGGCCCTGAATCGCTCCATCGCTTCCCTGGCAGTCCTGCATGACCCGTATCGATACATGGCGATGCCGGCGGCTTCCAGAGCCTGATACGCCTTGGGGCCGAAATCTCCGCTGCAGACGGCGTGCGCTCCCCTCTGGGCGACGAACTCCGCGGCCTGGATTCCTGCTCCGCCCGGCGCTTCGCGGGCGGGGTTCGCCAGGGCCTCCCAAGCCATGGTCTCGGGCTCAACCAGCAGGATGAAGTCCGCTCGGCCAAACCGAGGATCGACCTCGGCGTCGAGGTCGGGCGTAGCAACCGTTAAGGCGATCCTGTGCATTGCCGTAGCGAATCCCCAGTTCTCGATGGAGAAGGATGACCAGGACCACCCTGGCCCCGCAGCCCTACTCCCGGATCATCTTGGAGCCGCACTTCGGGCAAGAGATGTCAAGACAGCGTTTGCCCGCTTCGTGCTTGATCCGGTGCCCACACTCGGGACAGACGCAGTATCCACCCGGGCCGGCGCCCGCCTTGTTGCCACCGCCCCGCCCACGCCTGCCTCGGCCTTTCCCCCCTCTCCGAGCTGGCCCTCGACCGGACATTACTCGACTCCTTCCTCTGTAAAACGGGTGTCTGCCTTCGCCTCCCGCATCCGCGTCAGCCCTTCGGTTCCAGTTGGAAAGCAGGTCGAGCCACTCAGTGGAGCAGGTGCCACTGGTCCTCGATGCGCCCCTCGATGTACGCTTGGACCGCCTCATCGATGTCCTCGATATCCGTCACGATCGGGCGGATGCCTCGCTGGCGCAGGCTCTCGTACGCCCCATAGCCCATCCCGCCACACAGCAGCGCCTCGCAGTCCTGAATCGCCTCGGCCATGCGGTCGTGCCGATGCGCCGCCCGCGGCCCCGTGCCATGGGGCGCGTCCGAGTGGTGGGGATCATGTGACTCATGGGTGAAGTGCGCGTGACCCAGCTTCTCGCGTAGCTCGCGGTTCACGATCTCCTCGTCCTCGACGGTCACGACCAGGTAGTGCGCGGCACGGCCAAAGTGCTTGCTTATGGTCTGGCCGTCGTCAGTGATCGCGGCGATCTTCATCGTCAACTCCTGAGTGCGCTGAGTAAACGGTCAAGCGGCTACGAGGTGACCGTCATTAGATGCCGCTGTTGGCTGACCTTGATGTCCTCCTCAGATGCCTGAATGACCATCAGAACCACCGTCTTCTCCAGGCCCGTGTTCCTGCACATATGCGGCTGCGGAGCCAGGAAGAGCAGGCTGTCCCCCGCTTCCAGCCGATGCCACTCCTCGTTCACCAGATATTCAACCTCACCCTCCACACAGTAGACGAACTCCTCGCCCTCGTGCGTGATGGGCTCTTCGCCTCCCGTGGCGCCCGGCAGCAGCGTCATGAGGAAAGGCTCCAGGCGCTGACCCTGCAGCCCCGTACCCAGGCTCTCGATCAGCAGTCCCGCGCCCCGCGAGCGCAAGCGACGGTTTCTCCTCACCAGAATGGTGGAGAGTTCCGGCTCGGTCTCGAAGAAGTCGGTGATGTGCACGCCCAGCGCTCTGGCCAACCGATGGAGGGAGGACACGGTGGGCGAGCTTTCCCCCCGTTCAATCCGGCTGATGGCATTTGCCGACAGACCACACCGCTCGGCCAGGGCCCGCAAGGAGAAGCCCCGGCCCTGACGCAGCTCGCGCAGTCGTGTGCCGAGATCAGAGTGTTCCCGCACCTTCATGACCCCGCAACCCTCCTGTCAGCGATCAACGCCGTAATATACACTAAAATTTAGCTTACGCACAACATTTTAGGGATATCGTCCCATATGGTTGACATGCGTATTACTTTAGTGTTAAGAGAGAGGCACAGCCAGGTCCGTCAGTGGGTCGTCGAGCCGTTCGCCGCGCCTCGACGCGGCACCCGGCGCCCGCATAGAGCGAGAGGTTGACCCATGGAGCCGAGCCCCGCAGCGAAGGGTGCTTCCGGGGGCGGAGAGCGGGGCGCCGCGCCGCGCCCGTCGGAGTCCGCCTTGTATCGAGCCCTGTCCCGGGTGGAGCATCCGGAAGTCAAGGGACACAACTTGGTGGAGCTCGGGATGATCCCCGAGGTTCGCAGCGAGGGCGAGCGTGGGCACGTGACGCTGGCCCTGCCGTACGCGAACGTGCCGATCAAGGATGAGCTCGTTCGCCGGGTCCACCAGGCGGTTGAACACCTCGTACCGGGGATGGACGTCGAGGTCGCGGTGGTCGAGATGGATGAAGGACAGCGAGCCGCCTTTCTGGAGGTCAGCCGCCGTCACAGGGAGGCGGCATCGCGACGGCGTCGAGTCGGACACGTGCTCGCCGTGATGAGCGGGAAGGGAGGCGTCGGCAAATCGTCGGTAGCCGGTCTGTTGGCCCGTGCGCTGCAGCGCCGGGCCCTGAAGGTGGGCATCCTGGATGCGGACATCACCGGCCCGAGTATTCCCAGGCTGTTCGGCGTGCATCACGCGCCGGAGGGTGGTGAGGAGGGCGTCCTGCCGCCAGAGAGTGCCACGGGTATCAAGTTGATGTCGATCAACCTGATGCTGCAGAGCGAGGACCAGCCAGTGGTCTGGCGTGGGCCGTTGGTCAGCAGGGCGATCCAGCAGTTCTGGGAGCAGGTCGTCTGGGGGGACCTGGACTACCTGGTGGTGGATCTGCCCCCGGGCACCTCGGACGCGGCGCTGACGGTCATGCAGTCGCTCCCGTTGGATGGGATCATCCTGGTGACCACACCACAAGACCTGGCGGGCATGGTGGTGCGGAAGGCTGCCAATATGGCCAAGCACCTCGGTGTTCCCCTGCTGGGGCTGGTGGAGAACATGAGTCACATCGACTGTCCCGAGTGCGGCGCTCGCATCGAGGCCTTCGGACCCAGCCGGGCGGAGGTTACTGCCCGCCACGCGCGAATTGCCCTGTTGGGCAGGATCCCGCTGGATCCGCGACTGGCCGTGATGTGTGACGCGGGCAACATCGAGGAGTACCCGCACGCAGGCTTAGAGGCGGCTGTTGAGGCGATCTTGAACCTGACAGCCAAGCAGGCGAAGCAGGGCGAACCCGGGTGAGCCCGCAAAGTCGTGGCCAACAAGCGCAGCAACCCGTTCGCCGACCCCGCGCTGGCGGATGGATATGAGGCCTGGTACTCGACAACAGGCCTCCGGGTCGACCGGCTAGAGAAGCGGCTATTGCAATGGCTGCTAGCGAGCTTCCCGGAAGCACGGACCCTGCTGGAGGTGGGCTGCGGTACAGGGCACTTCACCCGCTGGTTTGAAGCCCAAGGTCTGCGGGCTACGGGGCTGGACATCTCGGCAGCCATGATGGCGGAAGCCGCTCGATTGGGGACAGAGGTCTGCGTGCGCGGCGACGCGCTGCGGCTGCCCTTTGCCCGCGGGGTTTTCGATCTGGTCGCCCTCATCACCACTGTTGAGTTTCTCCCCGATCCTGCCCAGGCGCTGGCGGAAGCGCGGCGCGTTGCCCGGCAAGGCCTGATACTCGGTGTGATCAACCGAAGCGGCCTGGTCGGAAGGCGCTACCGGCGTCAGGGCGGGCCGGTCTGGGAGAACGCGCGGTTCTTCAGACCGAGGGAGCTCATGTCGCTGGTGCGGCGGGTTGTTGGCGCCAACGCGAAGATTTCCTGGAGGACCACCTTGTGGCCCTTCTGGCCGGGTGCGTTGCCCCTGCCCTGGGGCGGGTTCATCGGGATGGGTGTGGCAGGGCTGCGGGAGGAGGTAGGCGAGCATGAATGAAGATCCGCTCTTCGGGCCGCTCCAACTGGGATCGTTGACCCTACCCAACCGGGTCGTGATGACGACGGTCAAGCTGGGCTACGCTACAGAGGTCGGCGAGGTAACGGACCGGCACGTCGCTTTCTACGTTCGGCGCGCCGAAGGAGGCGCCGGTCTGCTGACCAGCGAGCCCCTGTACGTCCAGCGCAATGGGCGCGAGCTGCCGAGCCAGCTGGGCGTCGACGACGATCGGTTGACTCCTGGCCTCGAACGGCTGGTAGGCGCCGTTCACGGCGCCGGTGGGCGGATCATGGCCCACATCAACCATGCTGGCCGGGCGGCAAACCCTCAGCTGGTGCCGGAGGGGCAGCGAATCTCGGCCTCCAATGTGCTCTGCCCGGCGAACCGGGTGATTCCGCGTCCGCTGCGCCGGAACGAGATTCAGGTCCTGATCGCGGCCTTCGCCGAGGCAGCGGGCCGCGCAGCGGCGGCCGGCTTTGACGCCATCGAGATCCCCTTCAGCCACGGCTATCTCATCCATCAGTTCCTGTCACCTCACACCAACCACCGCGACGACGAGTACGGCGGCTTCTTTGAGAATCGACTTCGCTTTGGTGAGGAAGTGCTGAGAGCCGTGCGCACGCGAGTGGGGCCGGATCTGCCGATCGTGGTCCGCATGAATGCCACCGACTATGTGGAGGGCGGGCTGAACATCGAGGACGCCCTCGCCATTGCGAAGTCCCTCAGCGACCTGGACGTGAACGCGCTCAGCATCAGCTCCGGCACCATGTGCGAGTCGGTCCCCTTCTGTCTGTATCCCACGGGCACACCCAAGGCGCACCTTCTCCCCATGGCGGCCCGCATACGGGAAGCTTCCGGCCTGCCGGTCATCGTTGCGGGGCGTATTCGCTCTCCCTCCGTGGCGAGAGAAGCCCTGGCGGCTGGGCAGACCGATCTCATCGGTTTGGGCCGTCCTTTCCTGGCTGATCCCGACTGGGTACGCAAAGCGCAGGCTGGTGACGAGGAAGCGATTCTGCTCTGCGCGGCGTGCCATCAGGGCTGCCTGGCCGAGCTGCGCAAAGGGCGGGGCACCCACTGCATGTTCAATCCGTTGAGCGGTCGCGAATCGGAGATCCGCGTCGCGCTGGCAGAGGAACCGCGGCGTGTGATGGTCATCGGTGGTGGACCGGCCGGGCTGGAAGCTGCGTGCGTCGCGGCGCAGCGGGGCCATCGGGTCTCGCTGTTCGAGCAGCAGGATCACCTGGGCGGTCAGCTCGACCTGGCGGCGCGGGCACCTCACAAGGAGGAATTCCTGGATGTGATCCGGTATCTGGCGTTGATGGCCCGGCGCGCCGGGGTCGACGTTCACCTTCGAACGCGGATCACGGCGGATAGGGTGATCGCTGACTGGCCCGACGCGGTCATTGTCGCGACTGGGGGCATAGCTCTGACCATCTCCTTCCCCGGGCTCGAGAGCACCCGCTGGCTACTGGCCACAGAGGCACTCGAGGGAGCTGTGCGGGTGGAGAGTTCGAGCGTCTTCTTGATCGGCGGCGGACTGGTAGGTCTCGAGGCTTCCGATTTCCTTGCCGCTCAGGGCAAGCAAGTGACCCTTGTGGAGATGTTGCCAGAGGTCGGTGCGGATATGGATAGCCTGGCGAGATCGGTGCTTCTCAAGCGGTTGCGAGAGCAGGGAGTAGTGATTCGCACCAACACCAAGGTGATTCGCCTGACTCGGGAGGTCGCCATCGCTCAAGAGGACAGGCGCGAGGTCCGCTTTCCGATCGAGACGGTTGTGCTGGCGGTCGGTGTGCGCCCCAACCGCGAGCTGGCCGATGGCCTGGAAGGGAGCGGTCTGCAAACCCATCTCATCGGCGATGCTCTGGAGCCGCGCAAGGCTCTGGAAGCCATCCGGGAGGGCTTTCAGGTCGCGACCAGGCTGTAGCGGTTCGATCGGGCCATCGCGCGGGAGGCGCGTCAGAGGGCCGCAGGAT
>Ga0209635_10000798_pt1 | contig 22686 bp, 13 predicted proteins | sample DeeMarSWOR230_32_FD_187463 | JGI IMG/M metagenome (GOLD analysis project Ga0209635, IMG submission 187463) | Marine sediment microbial communities from White Oak River estuary, North Carolina - WOR-2-30_32 (SPAdes) (version 2) | ecosystem: Environmental > Aquatic > Marine > Intertidal zone >...
CTCGATTGATGCGTCTCACAATTAAAGATTCCCCTTATCATAAATGATTCAATTCAAAATCAGGTTGAATCTCCCATTTGTATTTATCTATATTTTGATAATTTTATTGTGATGCCAAATGAAATATCTTAGGTTGATTGTAATTGCATTTATTCTATCAATACAAATCAGTGTATTTTCTTCGGATATATTTAACGCCGGTCAAATCAGGGGTTTATGGGTTGTCAGATATGAGATTATCACTGCTGCGAGAATAGATTCTTTGCTTAAGGTAGCGAAAAAATGCCATATCACAGATTTATTTATTCAGATTCGGGGAAGAGGAGATGCTTTTTACAACAGTCATTACGAAACTAAATCGCCTCTTCTAAAAAATGGAGACTTTGACCCTCTCAGTTATCTTTTATCTCATGCATCTCTAGATTCTATACGAATTCATGGCTGGCTTAATGTCTTTTATGTCTGGAGCGAGGACACCCTTCCCAAGGATAAAAACCACATTGTAAACAAAAGGAAACATTGGATTGCCCAACCCAGTAATAATGCCAGCTGGTTATCCGATTATCCCAAATCAGTACAAAGCGCCAATGTTGAAGGTCTTTATGTCTCACCTTTACATCCTGAAGCTCAGAAACATTTTCTCAATATATTAAATGATATTCTGGATCAATACCCATTACATGGTATACACTTAGATTATATACGATACCCTGATCAACATTTCGATTTTAATCCTGATATTATTAAAGGATTCAAAAACCGTCATATTTTAAATCCCCGATACTTTGCTACTAATCCTGAATTATTTGCTCAAAAGTTTAGCATTGCAGGTTATGAAGTTTTTTCCAGTTACTGGCGAAAATTTTTAATGGATGGATTGTCAGAATTTGTTCAAAAGATATGGAAACAAATTAAGTCAAAGCATCCCCAAGTTCTGCTCTCTGCAGCGGTAAAACCTGATTTAGTTACCGCCCACTGGAATTATTATCAGGACTGGGATCGCTGGTTGAGAGAGGGCTGGTTGGATTTTGCAGCACCGATGAATTATACCGCAGAAAGCGAATTGTTCCGCGGACGAATGGAGCAGTATCTGGATAAGCTCCCTGCATCAAAGTATGCAGTGGGGATTTCCTTATATAATCAAACAACAGAGCAAGTATTGAGAAAAATAGCACAGATTGAGGCACTCCCGCGTGTAGGATTTATCTTATTTTCATATCGACAACTGCAGGATAAATTTGTCATTCAGCATTACTTGAGAAATAATTATAAAAAATAAATTGGACTGGTAGTCCTCAGGAGAATAAGTAAGGAAATCATATAATGAAACATGATATCAGGGCACCACGGGGTAGTACTTTAAACAGCAAGGGATGGCATCAGGAGGCCGCACTGCGAATGTTGATGAATAATTTAGATCCAGAAGTTGCCGAAAAACCGGATGAACTTATTGTATATGGTGGAACAGGAAAGGCAGCAAGAGACTGGAAATCGTATGATGCTATCATAAAAATTTTGAAAAACCTGGCAAATGATGAAACATTGTTGATTCAATCTGGGAAACCCGTCGGAATTTGCAGAACTAACTGGTATTCTCCACGTGTGCTGATTGCCAATTCAAATCTAGTCGGTCAATGGAATAACTGGGAATATTTCAGGGAGATTGAGAAAAAAGGTCTGATCATGTATGGTCAAATGACGGCGGGTAGTTGGATCTATATCGGTACACAGGGTATTTTGCAGGGTACCTATGAGACATTTGCGGAAATATCGCGTAGGAAGTTTAAAGGTGACTTATCAGGCACACTTTCTCTCACTGCCGGTCTGGGCGGAATGGGAGGTGCCCAACCCCTGGCTATTACCATGAATAATGGTGTTGCTATTATTGTAGAGGTTGATGAAAACCGTATTATACGTCGCTTGAACACGAAATACCTTGATGTTAAAGTCAATTCACTTGATGAAGCGCTGAAGTTAGCCATGGAGGCAAAGTTGAGGCGAAAATCCCTCTCTGTCGGTTTATTAGGAAATGCCGCAGACGTTTTTCCGGAAATATTAAAAAGAGGGATCATTCCTGATATTGTAACCGATCAAACTTCAGCCCATGATGAATTAAACGGATATGTTCCTGCCGGAATTCCTTTTAATGAAGCATTAATCTTACGTAAAACCAATCCGGAGAAGTATAAGAACTTGGCGTTTGACAGTATGAAGAAACACTGTCTGGCAATGATTGAATTTCAGAAAAGAGGTGCTGAGGTATTTGATTATGGAAATAATTTAAGAGGACAGGCTCAAAAAGCTGGCTTAGCAAATGCATTTGATTATCCTGGTTTCGTCCCTGCTTATATCAGACCACTTTTCTGCAAGGGAAAAGGGCCCTTTCGCTGGGTAGCCCTTTCGGGGGAACCGGAAGATATTTACCGTACTGATGAACTGATTAAGAAGCTTTTCCCATCTGACAAAGCTTTGACCAGATGGATTGATATGGCTCAGAAAAAGGTCTGTTTTCAGGGTTTGCCCAGCCGAATATGTTGGTTAGGATATGGAGAAAGAGTAAAAGCGGGTTTGGCAATGAATGAACTGGTAAGGAGGGGTGAAGTAAAGGCGCCAATTGTTATTGGCAGAGATCATCTTGATTGTGGTTCAGTAGCCTCTCCAAATCGGGAAACTGAAAATATGAAGGATGGAAGTGATGCTATTGCGGATTGGCCTCTTCTTAATGGTATGCTGAATGTCGCTTCAGGTGCTTCGTGGGTGAGCATTCATAATGGCGGTGGGGTTGGTATTGGTTTATCTCAACATGCCGGTATGGTAATTGTTGCAGATGGTACAGAAGATACTTCCAAGCGGCTTGAAAGGGTGTTGACCAATGATCCTGGAATTGGTGTCATGCGTCATGTAGATGCAGGTTATGATGAAGCAATTGAATTTGCGAGAGACCAAGGTATAAAAGTACCGGAAATATAAGATTCTCTACAACAGCTATCCAGATTCGAGTAATATAATATTACTATTTAATTCCTTCTGGAGTTAATATTTATCGTGCCTTGGTTAAAGATTTAGACGTGGGTAAAGAAAAGAATTAACCTTCGCCTTCTTGGATCTTCTGGCATGAATATCTCTTCATGAAATAGCCTAAAAGATTGGTCTGCCAGATGTTAAGAAATATTAGCAAGTTTATACCTTTGTTGGTATTGCTTCTGAAAATAATAGTGGACGGTTTTTAATTCTGGATGCCTTAATTGGGGATCTTTTTGAATTGTCTCAAAAGCGTCTTTTCTCGCCAGTTGAATTATTTTCTGATCTCTTACCAGATCAATGAATTTAAGGTCTGGTAATCCGTGCTGCCTTGTACCGAAAAATTCGCCACTACCTCTTAACCGTAAATCCTCCTCCGCTATCACAAATCCATCAGTGGTTTTTTCCATTGTTTTAATACGTTCTCGGGCTTCCTGAGTAATTTCTCGGGGGGTTAAAAGAATGCAATATGATTTTTGACTTCCCCTGCCTACTCTCCCACGAAGCTGATGAAGTTGGCTCAATCCGAAACGCTCTGCATGTTCAATCAGCATAATTGCGGCATTTGGAATATCCACACCTACCTCAATAACTGTGGTGCTTATAAGAATATCTGTGGTACGACTTTTAAATTGTCGCATAATGATTTCTTTATCAGAGTCAGGCATACGGCCATGTAGTAATGCAATTCGAAATTCAGGGAAAATATCTTTCTTCAGCTTCTCATAGCCCTCGGTTGCGGCTTTGAGGTCAATTTTTTCCGATTCCTCGATAAGAGGATAGACAATATATACTTGCTGACCTCCCGATACTTTCTCGCGGATAAATTCGTATATTTCCCTTCGTTTCTCTTCAGTTCGCCAAACAGTCTTGATCGGTATACGACCGGCGGGTAACTCATCTATTATGGAGGTATCCAGATCGCCATATAAGGTCATTGCCAGTGTTCTTGGAATGGGAGTAGCGGTCATTACCAGTACATGTGGTTTCCAGCCTTTTTTGATTAGTTCTCCCCTTTGCAGTACACCAAAACGGTGTTGCTCATCGATCACAATCAGTCCAAGATTTTTAAATTCAACCGTTTCTTGAAATAGTGCATGGGTGCCGATAATGAAATCAATTTTTCCATTACGTAAATTTGCATATCGGATTTTTTTTTCATTCTCTTTCAGGGACCCGGTAAGCAAGCTGAGTTCGATCTGAGTATTGGATAATAAATCAGCAATTGTAAGGTAGTGTTGTTCTGCAAGAATTTCAGTGGGTGCCATTAAGGCCACCTGATAACCGTTTTCAATTGCTATGAGTCCGATAATCAGAGCGACCAGTGTTTTTCCGGATCCAACATCACCTTGTAATAATCTATTCATGGGATGGGCACTTTTTAAATCCGCATAAATCTCTCGCAATACTTTACGCTGGGCAATTGTCAACTCAAAGGGTAATTGATCGAGAACCCTTCGGATAATTTTACCATCTGTTACCATTAAGAGACCTTGTTGGATGGATTGATAATTACGATGGCGTATTGCCATGAGCAGTTGGAAATAGAATATTTCTTCATATTTGAATTGTCGTGTTGCTTCCTGAATTTGCTCAAAGTTTTCCGGAAAGTGAATGTTTTGAAAGGAATCATTCCGACTCGCTAATTGGTACTTCTTAATGATACTTTGGGGTAAATTTTCCGCTATTTGTCCTTTAAATTTAGCGAGCGCATTATAAATAATTCGTCTAAAGCCCCGTGAACTCAGTCCACTATCCTTAAGTTGTTGATTACTTCGATAAAGGGGGATGATTTGACCGGTATGTAATTGTTCCTTTGATTCCTGAATGATGTCGTAATCGGGATGAATGATCTGCCATCCCCGATAAAAGCTTACCTTTCCGCTAAAGGCAACTTCTTGATCCATTTTAAAATGTTTGGTAAAAAATTCTATTTGGTTAAACCAGATCCCGTTTAATATACCGGTTTTATCGTAGATAGTAATAATAAGTCTGGGACGGTTTCTCAGGATTTTTTTAATGTTTACAATTCTGCCAATGACGGTAGCTTCTTCGCCTGGACTAATTTGATTTATTTTGAGGATGGTGCTTCTATCTAAATATCGTCGGGGAATGTGGTTAAGCAGATCTTGAACAGAGTAAATATTGATTTTATTTAATTGGGCTGCTCGAGATTCACCAACGCCTTTAACATATTTAACATCTATCTCATCAATGGACTTTAATGTGGTCATACTTTGGGTGAGGTATTATTGAGAACGAATTTGTTTTTCGCTTTCAATTTTTCCATCTAGTAAATGAATAACGCGATGTGATTGACTGGCAAACATTTCATTGTGAGTTACAATAACAAATGTTTGCTTATATTTTTCATTTAGATTTAAAATTAGGTCAAAAAGTGCGTGACTGTTTTGACTATCAAGGTTTCCAGTTGGTTCATCTGCAAGAATAAGTTTTGGTCCATTCATTAATGCCCTGGCTACAGCGGTTCTCTGTAATTCTCCACCTGACAGTTGAGATGGTCGATGATGAATTCGTTGGGATAATCCGACTTCACCCAACAGCTTTTCAGCTCGTCCTATTTTATCTTTCCAGTTCTTATCACTTATCATGCAGGGTATAAGGATATTTTCTAAAGCATTGAATTCAGGGAGCAAATAGTGAAATTGAAAGACGAAGCCAATGTTTTTATTTCGAAACTGGGATATTTCCATTTCCTTCAAAATAGAAGTTTCTTGTCCATCAATCAATAATTTACCAGATGTTGGTTTATCCAGCGTACCCAAGATGTGCAGCAAGGTGCTTTTGCCGACTCCGGAAGGCCCCATAATCACCAGAATTTCACCCTCTCTGATTTTTAGATCGATACCCTTTAACACTCTCAAGGTCTCCGGACCTGATTGGTAATGTTTTTCTATTTTGAATGTTTCCACAATGTAATTATTTATGCTCATGAAATTTTACTTTTTTAATATAAAAACCTTTTATTCAAAACGAATTGCTTCAACTGGTTCCAGTTTTGAGGCTTTATAAGCCGGATAGGTAGAGGCGATCAAGCACAATATTAAAGCTGCCACAGCAATAGCAAAAAAATCGAAGGGTTGCATTTTCATTGGTAGTTTGTCAATAAGATAAACATCAGCAGGAAGTTTTAACAGTCCAAATGTTTGTTGCAGATAACTGACCGTGAAACCAATGGCACTACCGAATATAGTCCCAATTAGACCAACAATAATCCCTTCAAATAAAAAGATTTGCATGATCCCTTTTGAAGAGGCGCCCATACTTTTTAAAATTCCAATTTCGCGGGTCTTTTCCATTACTATCATGATAAGAGAACTTACAATATTAAAAGCAGCAACCATAATGATCAGACATAATATAAGAAATGCCCCCCATTTCTCTATGGTCATCCAGCTGTATAGACTCCTATTCAATTCAAACCAAGTTTTTGCAACATAGGGATAACCGCCAACAATTTTTTCGATGATAGGTGCTATTCTTCCGGCTAAATTATAATTATCTAATTTGATTTCAATCCAAGAAATGCTATTTGGCATATTAAATAATTTCTGACCCGCTTCAATAGATATGTATGCCATTACTTTATCATATTCATAGAATCCAATCTCGCTGATGCCAGTGACCACAAACTGTTTCACCCTCGGTGGGGAAAAAATATTGGCTTCCTGTGGAATGATAAACAAGGTGATAATTTCGTCTGGAGAAAAAATCATTAAGCTTTCGGCTAAATACCTACCAAGTACAATACCAGGTAATTCTCGATCTTCGTATAATTGCATTCCCAGATCAAATTTGCCTGAAACAATACTATTGGGAAGTTCATTGACTGATCCGACTGTTGCTGGATCAACCGCCCGAATTGCAGCAGGTTGATTATTATCTCTGGACCTGGCAACTCCCTCTCGGGAAATTACCGGAGAGGCGCCTATAACATGTTTTACTGTGAGAACTGTATCTATAATCTCCCGATAATTATCAATGCCTTCAACATAATACTTTCTCAATTGAATGTGGGCATCAGCATTGAATAGTCGAGTTCTCACTTCATCTTCAAAACCATTGAAAGAAGATAACACAATATCTAGTGCCGCAACACCTATCATCACTCCCAGGATAGAAACAAAGGTAATGATTGATATAAATCCGGTCTTTCGCTTTGCCTTAAAATATCTTTTGGCGATAAAAAATTGGTAGTTCATCTCGATAATTTAAATTTATTCTGTTTTCATTTATATTATTCCGGCCTCATGTGTGGAAAGAATATCACATCTCTGATTGATGGAGAATCAGTCAATAGCATTACTAATCGGTCGATTCCGATACCGAGTCCAGCTGTGGGAGGCATCCCGTATTCTAATGCTCTAAGAAAATCTTCATCTAAGACCTGGGCTTCTTCATCTCCTTTTGCTCTTAATTCCATCTGTGATTCAAATCTTTTTCTTTGATCGAAGGGATCATTTAATTCACTGAAGGCATTACCAATTTCTTTCCCTCCTATTATCGGTTCAAATCTTTCCACCAGTTGAGGATTTTCACGATGTTTTTTGGCTAAAGGAGACATCTCTATGGGGTAATCAATAATAAAGGTAGGTTGTACAAGTTTAGTTTCAACATGTTCACCAAAAATTTCATCAATTATTTTTCCTACCCCCCAGGAATTTTCTACTGCAATTCCTAGATCCTCTGCTGCTTTCAGTAAATCATGCTCGTTTAGTTTTCTTAGATCGATATCGGTAAATTCTTTAATTCCATCGAAGATTGATAATCTTCTCCAGGGAGGTGTTAGATCTATTTTCTTACCCTGATAACTAATTTTAGGAGAATTTAGTACATTTTTGGCAACTTCGTAAATCATATTTTCAGTGAATTCCATCATCCAATTATAATCTTTATAAGCCACATAGAGTTCCATTTGAGTAAATTCTGGGTTATGGAACCGATCGATACCTTCATTTCGAAAATCTGGTCCAAATTCATATACTCCGTCAAATCCTCCAACAATCAGGCGTTTTAGATAAAGTTCATCAGCAATACGCAAATAGAGCTTCATATCTAAAGCATTATGATGTGTCACAAAGGGTCGGGCAGACGCGCCACCATAAAGGGGTTGAAGAATTGGTGTCTGAACCTCCAGGAATCCATGTTCATCCAGAATTTGTCTCATTGTGGTAATGATTCTCGATCTTTTAACATAAACATCCCGCACTTCTGGATTGACCATCAAATCAACATAACGCTGGCGATATCTTAATTCTTTGTCGGAAAACGGATCGTAGGTAATTTTCTGACCATCAACTAGCTTTTCTTTTACTACTGGTAAAGGTCGAAGTGACTTACATAATAGATCAATTCTTTTACAATATACAGTTATTTCTTCTGTGCGGGTTTTAAAAACTTGACCACTGATACCAACAATATCTCCTAAATCGAGTAGATTGTATAACTCAAAAGCTTTCTCCCCTACAATATCTTTTTTGATGTAGATTTGAATTCGTCCATTCATATCCTGAATATGGAAAAATGCGGCTTTTCCCATGAGTCGATTGGACATAATACGACCCGCTATCGTCACTTCCTTTTGGTCTAATTCTGAATAGTTTTCAAGGATTTGTTTTGTGGTATGGGAACGATCAAAATAATAGGGGTAAGGATTAATACCAAGTTCTTTAAGTTTTAAAAGCTTTTCTCTTCTTTGCAATACCAGTTGGTTGATTTCTTCCAATCCCTATACCTCTTTTTTGATAATTGATGCAAAATTACATATATTTTAATTTAGAGACAATTGCGTAATGAAAAAATTGAAATAGTAAATTGTTATAAAATATTATGACATTTTAGTTGTGCAGTTAAGTATATATTGTTTGTTTTTCATCTGCAAAGATAAAGATTTCATTGGAATTATTTTCGATATTTTATAGACCTCAATTTCCCTTGACATTTTTTGATATTCGTACTAAATTTTTAATTTAAAATCAAATTTAAATTATTAAAAAAATTAAAGCTATAAATGAATCATTCCGATAATTCCCACATTAGAATGATCACTTTTACATTTAAAAGAAGGAGCAAATCGTGAGTCAGGTTTTTGTCAGATCCGATCAATTAGCTGAAAAAGTATATGATATTAAACTGTATATGGAAGAATGGAGAATCCTCTTTGCAGTAGATGGTAAAATGTCTGTTGGAAATATTACCGAGTTTTTAGGGATTGAGCAGACAACCACAGAGAATGCCATTAAACGTTTGGAAGAGCTAGGATTGATCATGCCATTGGAAGGCGAAACTCCTAGTGAAGATATTGAAGGAGCAACTGAAGAAATTGTTCCTACGGCGCCAGAAGAAGAAGCAGTGGCAGAGGAGATGGTATCAGAGGCAGAACAATTTTCCGTTAAAGAATCGGCAGAAAAAGTAGCTGATGAAGCTGTTTCCGATGAAAAAATGGTGCCGGAAGAGGAATCTAATGGAAGAGAAACACCTGAAGATGAAATACCTGAAAATGTGGAAATGCAAATAGAAGAACCCGTTAGGATAGAAGAGGAAAGTGCGGAAGGATTTGAAGAATTACATCTCGAAGAAGATACAGAGGAGAAACAAGAAGATGAGCAGGACTTAGATCGTCTAATCAATGATTTACTTACGGAAGAAACCACTTCTGAGGAAGGGGAAGAAGGTGAAGAGCCTAAAATTCTGGGGGAAGATGAAATTGTAGATCTTGAAAGCCATCTGACTGAACAAGAAGAGACAGATACTGTTGTCAGCGAGCAGGAAGAAGAACAACAACAGATTGACCAGAATGAGGTTAGTGAATCTAGCGTCACATCAGATGAATTACAATTTGAAAGTGGAGACCAACCAGAACCTGTAACTGCGGAGGAACCCGAAGCGCCCTCAAAAGTTCATACTGCTGTTGACGAGTCACACAAAACAGTTCTGGTAGTGGATGACAGCATTGTTATTCGCAAAATGGTTGAGATTGCATTAGAAAATGAAAACTATAATGTTATCACTGTCTCAACTGGTAAAGAGGCTTTTTCTTTCTTGGATGAAAAAGATCCTGATATTGTTATTTTGGATATTATGCTTCCAGATGTGAATGGTTTAGATATATTAAAAGCAATAAAAGCACGGAAAGACATTCCTGTGGTAATGTTATCCGCTAAGGATACCCCCAAGGAAACGAGTAAAGCGCAGGAACTTGGAGCAAATGATTTTATCCCCAAACCATTTAGGGATGAAGAATTGATAACTAAAATCCATGATCTGATTGGTGCCTGATTGGTCTAATTACATTATTCAATGATGGATTCTATACTTCTTGGAAATCCATTCCTATAAATTTTATAGAGTATAAATATGGCAAAGGTTAATGATAAAGATAGTCAGCTTGATGAGCGAATATCTGTTGTTGAAATCGGTGGAAAATTGTTTGGCATTGAGGTTCTAAAATCAAGAGAAGTCTTTCCGCTCCCGCAAATTACCAAAGTTCCGAATACAAAGATCATCATTATCGGTGTATTTAATCTAAGAGGCGAAATCTACCCCCTAGTGGACATCTCCCCTATTTTAGATATGAAGCCGAAAACCATCCAACAAACAGATATGGTTATTTTAATTGAAGAAAAAGGAACGGTTATGGGTGTTATCTGTGATAGGATTCATGATGTGCAAATGATAAATATTAGGGTCATTAAACCTGCCCATGGATCGGTACCAAAGATTATGGAAGATTTGGTCTCAGGTATTATAAAAGATAAGACTACCGAAATATATTTATTGAATATCGAACGATTATTCTCCTCATTTGAACTTAGTAGTTATGCCTGATGTTGAGGGATATAAAAGAATGAAAAGTAATCAGATAAATCTTTTATGGAAATTTATTCTGATAATTAGCTTTGTCGCTCTGGTAATTGTATTCGTATTAAGTTATCATATGATCTCTTTACAAAAAAGTGTAAGAGAAGATCATATTTTAGAGAATCTCAAGTTTCTGGCATTACTCAATGCGACCGCAAGTGATGAAGTTATATCATCAGTTGTTAATCAAACTCGCCCAAATCGGCCAATAAATACCACAATTATTAGTGAGAACCTGGTAAAAAAACTGAGTTCAATAGAAAATCAAATGATAGAAATTGATATAGATAATGTAATTATCTATCTGATAGAAAATGGGCGATTAGCGGTATTATATTCTTCCCCGAAACCGTTTGTTCCCGGAACAAACCTGCCCCTGTTTCGGGAAGTTCAGGCAGTTTTAGAAAATAAGAGTGTTCAACTTTCCACTGCATTCATTGAATCGAGTCAGTTTTATTATGTAGCTTTTGCTCCGATTTTAAATAGTGAGAACGAAGTCGTAGCTATATCGAGAGTGGATATAAGTGAGTCAAAGGTAACGGCTGCTATGCCGAAACTTTATGAGAAATTTATTATATATGGTATTGCAGCACTTCTGATTTCAATTGTTTTGAGTTTTATTTTGTCGAGGTTGATACGAAAATCTGTTAATAAATTTGTGCGCTTCATTAATCAGGTTTCGGAAGGGAATTATCAATTAAGATATGAAAATAGTTCATCAGACGAAATGGGCATGGTTGCAAACGCTCTCAATATAATGTTGGAAAAGTTAGAGGGATTGATTGAAACCGAGGCTGACCGGGATAGACTTCAAGGTCAAATCACCAGCTTATTGCGAATTGTCTCTGCAGCTGCCGATGGGGATTTTACGGTTAAGGCAGAAGTTACTGCTGATACATTGGGGGCATTATCAGATTCATTTAATTTAATGATTTCGGAGTTGAGCGATCTCATTCGGGATGTAAAAAAAGCCTCTTCAAAAATTACGGGTTCTATGGCAGAAATATTAAAGAATACTGAGCTGATGGCTCACGGGGCAAATGATCAGGCGCAGCAGATTGAATCGACATATAGTGCAGTAAAGAGCGTAGTGGAGATCATTAAATATGCCAACGACCGGTCAACGCAGGCTGCTCAGGCCGCAAGTAGTGCCGCAGAAGTTGCCAATAAGGGGACTGAGATTGTTAAAAGTTCCATTGAAGGTATGCATAGGATAAGAGAAACAGTTCAAGATACTGCACGTCAGGTCGAAATCCTAGGTCAGAATTCACAGGAGATCGGAGAGATTCTTGAGGTGATAAGTGATATTGCTAACCGCACAAATTTACTTGGTTTGAATGCAACAATTGAGGCGGCCCGTGCGAGTGAATCAAGTCGTGGGTTTGCTGTAGTGGCAGATGAGGTAAGAAGTCTCGCCGAGAGATCCAGTCAGGCTGCAAAGGATATTGCCCTGTTGGTGGAAAGTATTCAAAAAGGGACTTCTGAAACGGTTACTGTAATGAAAAACGGAACAGCTGAAGTTGAAAAGGAAACAAAAAAAGTGGATCAGGCGGGAAGCGCACTTAAAGAAATTCTGGAAATGGCTCAATATTCGGATAAACTCATTTCTGAAATTTCTGAATCGTTTCAGCAACAAACTATTCAAAGCTCAAATATTGCCAAATCTATGGAAAATGTTGCAGCAATTGCTCAGAAAACAGTTGAAGTCGCTAAAAATTCAAAATTACTATCAGAAGAAATGTCTAAATTGACAGACATACTAAATGATGCAATTTCCAAATTCCGTCTGTCAAATCAGATTGAATTTAAAAAATAGTAATAAATATTTTTCATAATGTAAACAGGTAAGTGGGTACAAAAATGCAAAAAGCAATAAATTTTGACACTTTCTATTACTTGAATCTGCTTGATTCGATAAAAGAATTAGCAGGTGAAGATTTGGAAAATAATTTGCTGGATACATTATTTAACTTTATTAATTTTCTTACCAGCACTGATGATCCCATTGGAAATATTGAGAAGCTCGCCGAATTGCAAGGAACCAGCGATATTTCTATCTTTTTCTCGGATTTACTAGAGCGGATTAAACAAAACCCACCGGCGAAAGCTGTTGAACAAATGGGCGAATATGCTCGGGATTTTTTAGAAATTTTTAAGGTTATCGCACAAGAACCAACCTGGGGCGAAAATGTGCTACGAGATTTAAAAAGTTTTGTCCCCTTAAGAAAAGAGTATCTTTTCAAAGAGTATATTCACAAGCAGATTAAAGATCGAGTCTTAGACAAATTTATGACAGAGAAACCAGTTTTAGAAAATTCGCTAATTAACCTTTTCAATCGCATAGAAAATGACGAATCTATCCCCACTCTCTTTGAAGAATATAGCAAGGATAAAACGTTACAGAATTCCATAACCTTATTAAAAAATGTATATCAAACACCTGCGGATGATAATTCTCTGCAACATTATATTGAAAATTTCGATCAAAATGTTGGCGAACTCTCCCAGGAACTTGTAAGGATATCCGATGCAAATAAAGATATCTTCGAAACATTTTGTGCTGGTAAACCATTCAGATTATTTACTGGAACAGAAGACACAAAGCTTGAGGAGCTTATTGAATCTTTTGACCAGGACCAAAGAATTGGCGAAGAGACGGATAAATTAACCCAGGAAGATAAGAACCTACGATGGCTCCTTCGTGATTATTTGATTCATGAGATTGATGAGTTATCCAACGAAGTAAATGCGCAGCTTGAAAAACTTGTTTCTTTTCCAACCGACATAGAATCACGCTCTATAGTACTTGATAATCTGAAAGTTTTGAAAGATTTAGGGCAAATACATAAATATTCCAGAATTGAAAAGATCAGTGGTGAACTGTTACAACATTTAAAAGACTTTTTTGAAAGAGGTGAATTTCTACCACTTCTTGCAGTCCAAGCGATGAATGATGTATTATCTTCCTTTATTAAATATATTGATGCTGTGTTAGAAGGAAAAGAAGAAGCAGAACTTAAGTCTTTAGAGGAAAAGAAGAATTATTTTCTCGAAATCCTTTCAGCAACTATGCCGGTTGAAATTTTAATATCACTTTCTGAGAAAGAAAAAATTGAACCTGTTTTTTCTGAGGTGAACCAGCTTTTCCTGCAAAGGACACGGAATAATTATATCTCGTTTTCCGAGAATACTGACGATGAGCAAATAAAGGAAGCTCTTATTAACGATCTCGCACACTTAAAAAGCTGGTACGATCTGTTGAAACTTTCAGGGGGAGCTTCAAATGTACTTGAAGTAATTTTAAATTGGCTCGGAAATCCACAAAAACACCAAAAATTAATCGCTAAAAGGGAGCAAATTTTTCAATCATTTGATACAATGTCACACCGTTTATATACAACTTCTCCAGAGCAATGGACCAGTTATATTGAAAAACTTACCAAAATCGAGCCTGTAAAAACTGAACTTGAAATTTCCAAATCTATTCAGGCATTTAAGGATGTTTCCGAACGGCATTTAAAAGCAGCGATAAATGCTCTGCGTAATAATGGTCTCGAGTTTAAAACGGTGGTGAATGAAAACCTGCAAATATCTCTTCAACAACTGGTACAAAATAGCGAGTTAATAGACAGCGGTGATGTGAAGGCACTGGGTGAGTTTTTATTGAATAAACAATCTGAGTTATTAACTGTCTCTGATGAGAATGTACCCAAGCTAAGAAATTTCTACGCTGAATTTCTGGATCAGATAATTAATACCATAACAAAGCTGCCAGAAAAATTTCAGAGTAATGATTTCATAAAAGATTTCGAAATGAAATTCAATAATATTGTTACTCAACTAACTGATTCATCAGAAGTTGATGTTCAGGAATCTATTGAATCTCCTTCCTTAAAAGCAGAGGGGGCAGAAGTAAGTTCTCTTGATAAAGAACTCAGAGACACTTTTTTCAATGATGCAAATCAATTTCTACTCATTATGGAGGAAAATGTTGAGTACTTAAAGGAAAATTTAACGGATGAATCAAGATTAAAAGATCTTAGTAATGTCTTTCATAGCTTTAAAGACTCGGCTAAAACCTTGAATTTCCAGGATATACGGAGTGTTCTGGATCCCATGGAACATTTGACAGAACTGCTTCTTAGAGATAAAGTGAATTTATCACAAGATTATTTATTTCTCTGCACAAATGTTATTCAATCGATACGCGAACAGCTGGAGGGTAAGCAGATTGATTTAACTAGTCTAATTGACTCAATTGAAAATTATATCCATACACATTTTAGTAAAGAAGAATTTACTGAGGATACAAAAAAAAAAGCTGAAAAATTTGCTTTTGGCCCGCCTCAAGAAGTAAAGGAAACACAAGATGTTGAGGAATTCCCAGTTCCAGAAGGTACTATTGAGGAAACTGAGGTAAGCAGGGAAGCTCTGGTAAAACTGCAGGAAGAAGATCCTGAATTATTAGATATCTTCCGAAATGAAGCCGCCGATAATCTCAACAGTATTGAAAAAAATCTAACACTCATAGAAAAATTTCATCATGATAAACAGACCTTGCAATCATTGGATCATTCAGTCCATGAGATTAGATCTGCTGCAAAAATGCTGGGATTTTCTGAAATTGGCTCACTGATGGATAAATTGGAAAATCTTATTGAGCTGTTAAATAAAAGTGACGCAGAAAATGTGAAAGAAATGATTCCTGCTTTCAGAAAGGTCATTGAGGTAGTAAGAAAATTAGCTGCCGAACAGGAAGTTTCCCGATCCCTGTACGTCGATGCTGTTGATTCTATATCATTTTATCTAACTCATATTGAAGACAATAACAGAGATGAAACTCAGAAAAAGCCGGAAGTTATTTCTGTTCAGGAAAAACCTGGATCTGAAGAATCTTCTGATATCATGCTTCAATCTTTTATTCAGGAATCAAGAGAATTTTTAGAGGATCTAAACTTTATCCTTATGAAGATTGAGAAGGATCCCGAGGATGAAGAGCTTGTTCATCGGCTGATGCGAACTTTTCATACTTTAAAGGGTTCGGCAGCCATGGTAGGGCAGGAAGCGGTTGAGAAACTCACTCATCTGAGTGAAGAAATTATTGAAAAATCTATACAAAATAAAGAGAGCTTAGATGAAGCTATTTGCGAGGCCTTTTTTAATGTAATAGATGAAATAGATTGCATTATTTCATCCTTAGCCACTGGAGAAGAAGTTACATTTAAAAATTTTGATACAATAATCGAAAAACTTGAAACAGAACTAGTTGATGATAAAAAGAAATCCCTTCAAAAAGGGAAGAGCAGCAAAAAGAAAACCGCTCGGGCAGTTGATGCGACTGACGAATATTTTAGTATTACCGATCGAGTTGAATCAAAGGAATCTGCTCAAATAGATACTCATATTAAATTACGAACAGAACAAATAGATAATTTACTCAAAGAAGCTGCAGAATTAGTTATTAATCATAATCAGTTTAGGACCCAATTTGATAAATTCAAAGGTCTACTTCCTCGTATGGATATGGAGGGTAAGAATTTACAGAACATACTGTGGCATTTCGATAAAATTGTTAAAGAACAGCAGCAGTTTATGGAGTTAGTAAAATCGCAAATTCAAAATGCGCCTTTTTTAGAAGAATCTCAAAAGAACCAGTTTGATAATATCCAAAAGATTGCTGTTAATCTACAAAAGTTTCATCACAATTTTTCTCACTCACTTCAGGGTTTAAAGGATTCCGGGCGAATCTATGATGAGCAAATACAAAAATTAATTCGTCTTAGCACTCAGATACATGATGAAATTATTAAAGCTCGTTTAGTTCCAATTGGATTGCTATTCCAGCGTTTTAACAGACCCATGAGAGATATTGCAAAAAAGTATGGAAAAAAAATAAGATTTTACCTTGAAGGCGAGAATACTGAATTAGATAGAATTCTTGCTGAAAAGTTATATGAACCTGTTCTTCACATTCTACGGAACGCTATTGATCATGGCATTGAACCTCCAAAGGATAGGAAAAAACTCGGGAAACCTGAGGAAGGGCTGATTAAGATAAGTGCACATCAGGAGCGAAATTTCATTAATGTTACAATTGAAGATGATGGAAAAGGTATCAATGTTGATCAGATTCGAAACCGGGCAATTGAATTAGGATATTTGCAGGAAGATCTGGCTCAGGAATTAACAGATCCCGAAATATTCGAATTTCTACTTCATTCCGGTTTTTCAACTTCTAAAGAAATAACACCCTTAAGTGGTCGAGGTTTTGGACTGGATGTTGTCCGCAACCAAATTCAGAAAATTAAAGGAGATTTAAGGATATATTCAGTTCCCCAAAAAGGTACTCGCTTTATCATTCGGTTACCAATTTCTCTAACCGTAACTCAAGCCATACTGGTTGAAGTTAACAAAAATATCTATGCGATTCCCCTTCTTCAGGTTGAGGAAACAACCGAAATCAATCCGGCGGATTTAATACAGAAAAAAGGAAATTACTACATCAGACACAGAGGATATGAACTTCCTGTGATCAATCTATCTTCCCTCCTTGTGATCAAAGAAAAAGATAAAAAGATAATGCTTGATAAGTCGCGTTATCCATTAATTAACATACAGGATGAAGGGAAAAGGATTGGATTACTGGTTGAAAAGGTATTACAGAGAGAAGAAATATTAATCAAATCACTCGGAAAAGGATTAGAAAGAGTGAGGTTTGTTCTTGGTGGATCCATTCTGGCTGACGGGAAAGTAGTGCTTGTTTTAGACATACCCCAAATTGTCTTCTATAGTTTACGATTGAGAGAGTCAACATTTAGTTTAAAATCTGATCTTTTAAAAAAACCGAAATCTGATGAAAAGAGTACCATAAGTTCAAAAAAGCGATCAATAAGAGAAGAAAAACCATCAATTCTTATTATAGATGATTCGTTGAGTGTTCGTAAGTTCTTATCTGGACTTCTTACCAAAAATAGATTCAATGTGGATGTGGCGAAAAACGGATATGCAGCGCTAGAAAAGTTGAACCAATCTGAATTTGATCTCATCATAACTGATCTTGAAATGCCCCAGTTGACAGGATACGAACTGATTGAACAAATTCGCTCTGATTCACGCTGGGAAGATCTACCCATTATTGTCCTTACCGGTCGGGCCAGTAAACATATAGAAGATCATGCACTAAAACTGGGTGCAGATGAATTTATTATCAAACCATTTAAAGAGAAAGATTTAATTAAGAAGATTAAAAATTTCATTGTTTCTGGAGAAAAGGGCAATTCCGCAAACAATAAGTAATTGAGTAAATGGTTAAAGTGTAATTTGGAAATTTATGATATTAAGTAATTTAAAATGAATTTGAAATTAATAATCCTGCTTGTCATTAGTTTTACATTGTTCAATGTGTTTGCTCAAGAGTATATATCTGGAGAGATAACGCAAAATACTACTTGGCGTGGCGATATTTATATCAATGGTGATGTGACCATTTCCCGAAATGTTACTTTAGTAATAGCGGAGGGTACGCAGGTACATTTTCTTGCAAAGACTGATGTACTTGGTGCAGGAAAAGATCGAGAAAGATCTGAATTTATTATTCAAGGAGTATTAATTGCAAAAAATACCAATCCTCAGAAGCCAATTACTTTCACCTCTCACTCTAATAATTCTCAAATGAATGATTGGTATGGTATTATTTTTAAAAATTTTTATGATAAATCAATTCTTCAAAATTGTATTATTGAATTTGGATACCGTGGAGTGTCTTGTGTGGGAAGTTCTCCGCTGGTGAATAGCTGTGAAATTCGATTTAATCATAATTCGGGAATAAGCTGTGAGGTTCGGTCCAATCCAGAGATTACAGGAACCCTTTTATATGGGAATGGATTTGCCGGTATAAATTGTGAACTGGCATCCACTCCAAAGGTAAGTGAATCTACTATAACGCAAAATAATTATGGGGTGATTATTTTCAGTAAATCAGAACCTGATTTAGGAAGATATCCGGAAAATGATGAGTATAGCAAGGGAGAAAATCGGATTCATAACAATTTTGAATTTGATATATATAACCATTCAGTAAATCAAATTTATGCACAGAATAATTTTTGGAACACCTCCAATGTTCAAGAAATCCGATTAGCTTTATATGATAAACAAGATAATCCAGCCTACGGGGAAGTTATATTCCAACCTATATTTTTTCAGAGAAGACCCTATGTGCAATCACCTGGAGTCATTGCCTTACTTAATCAACCTCCAGTTACACAAACTCCGGATAATGCCTCTGTTCAACTAAGCACATCTGCGCTACCACGTAATTCGCAATTTGATTCAACTAATCTTGCCGCTACTATACCTCCAAAAAGTATTACACCTGAATCATCTAAGGATACTACAGTTTCACCTATTCAGATAGATTCAGCGCCGGAGAAGATGTTAAGTTATACTGAAAAAAGATTGGCAGAACCACAAATTATTCAAAGCGGGTCGGAAGATGCCATTTTAGAAGTGTTTTTAGATTCTGGAAAAAGAGAATATATTAAGAGAGAACAACCAGAATATCCGAAAATGTATAGAAATGCCGGTAAAGAGGGCGATGTTATCATAGAGGTTATTGTTAACAAACAGGGTAAGATTAGTGAGCATCGAGTTTTGAAATCGGACGGTGATCTCTTTACTGAAGCGTCGGTGAAGGCACTGTTGAAATTTCGCTATAAACCAGGAACTAAAAACGGCCAACCTATAAAATTTAAAGTGGTGGAGCTTTTCCGTTTCAAATTAAGTGGTTCTTAATGAAAATTGTTAAAAAGAGTTACCTTGTCGGGATTGCCGGAAATATTGGTGTTGGCAAGACAACCCTTACCAAGCAGTTGGCGGAACGATTAAATTGGAAAGCATTTTTCGAAAGTGTGATAGATAATCCGTTTCTGGATGACTTTTATAGTGATATGAAAAGATGGAGTTTTAATCTGCAAATCTATTTTTTAGCTCATCGTTTTCGAACTCAGAGGGAAATATACAATTTAGCGTATCCGGCAATTCAAGATCGGACAATTTATGAGGATGTGGAGATTTTTGCACGATCTTTATATGAGCAGGGATATATGAATGAAAGAGATTACCAAACCTATCGTGAACTATTTAATAATATGGTTTATTTTCTTCCCAAACCTGATCTCATAATTTATCTAAAAGCTTCCATCAAGACATTATTGGCCAGAATAAAACAAAGGGGAAGGGACTATGAGCGAACTATACCACCTGATTATCTAGAATATCTAAATATCGCCTACGAGAAATGGATAAATGATGCCAGAGAAAAATTTAATGTGTTAACAATTAGTGCAGATGAAATAGATTTTTTACAGGAAACTGAAAAATTTGAGGAATTGGTTTCAGCTATCCGTGAACGCTGTCCCTAAGAAACATCTATTAATTATTAGTTATTACTTTCCACCCATGGGTGGTGGTGGTATACAACGCATCAGTAAATTGCTAAAATTCTGGGATTATGCCGAATATAAAGTTTCGGTGTTAACCGTTAAATCCAGCTTTTTCTATGCGGAAGATACCTCGCTACAGGTGGATATTCCGAAACCCGTGAGCATATATCGTACTGAAACCCTGGATCCCTTCCGATTACTTTTCTTTGTGAATCGGTTACTGGGTCGGTCGAGTACAAAATCCAGAAAATATTCAAAAGAGAGCGGTGCATTCCTGAGAAAAATATCGGGTGTTCTCTTTTTGCCTGATAGTCGAATTCTCTGGTTACCCTTCGCTTTGAAGTTTATCAGAAAAATTCATAAAAAGTATCATATTGATATTATTCTCGCTACTGTTCCACCATTTACTGCAGGAATTATCGCTTATTTCGCCTGGAGAATTTATAATATACCTTTTATTATTGATTTTCGAGATTCATGGACAGATAATCCCTATCTCCCTCATGTTAGTCGACTTCATTATTTTCTCCAAAATCTGTTAGAGAAATTGGTTGTTAACATTGCGAATGGTATTACTTTTGTTAATCCAAATCTCAAAAAATTTTATCTAAAGAAATATCCAGAATTAGAATTGAAGAATATACAGGTAGTAAGAAATGGGTACGATCCGGACGATTTTCCTCAACATAAGGTGGATAAGTCAAAAATGGATAAGATTTTCCGAATAGGTATTATGGGGACGGTTTATTCACAGGGAAATTCGCCAGAGCCTCTCTTGGCAGCGGTATCTGAATTGTTAAAGGAAAGTCCAGATATTAAGGATAAATTGCGGATTGTATTCATTGGAAAATGGTCGATTGATTTCTTAAAGAAGATCGGGGTTTATCAGATAGATCATTTATTAGAGTGGGTTGATTATCTTCCTCACACTCAGGCATTGACCGCCGCTAATGGTATGGATGCTTTTGCTTTAGCGATAGAGGATCAACATTCTGGTAGTGAAAATGTGACCCCAGGTAGAATATATGAATATCTCTATTTCAAAAAACCGATTTTAGCAATGTGCCCGCTGGAGAGTGATATTGCCTGGTTAATTCAAAATTGTCAGGCTGGTGTAGCAGTTGAATATAACCAGCGGATTGCAATTAAGCAGATACTTAAAAATTGGATTGAAAATAAAGAATCCTTTTACCATTTATATGGATTTGTTCGCACTGAAATATATCACCGTCATAACCAAGCAGTTCAGATGTTGCAATTCATAAATAAAATAAAGTTGAAGGAATCCTGCTAAATATCTAAATTTTTTTTCTAATGTTAAGTTTTCCTTACGATCAATTATCAGGAAGAGGATTGTTGCCTTATCATGGGGAATAAATGTCATCGATTTTTTATCAATTTAATGGGCCTACCTTTTCCTCAACTACGTTAAGTAATTCACCCTTTTTTAAAAGATTTATCGCATTTTCGATGTAACGATATACAGGTCTATCTTTCTCAATGAATGGAATGTATTCACTTATTTTTTGATATGCAGAGGCAGTTCCTTTTCCGAGAATTTTCTCTGGTGTGCTGTTTTGACCAAGTTCTCTTAGGCGAAGTTCCAATGCCTGAGCAGCATAGAGTGTTTCAATTGCTACAATTTTCTGTGTGTTTGCCAGGATGATAGCGGCTTTTCTTGCAGCAATAGGTGCCATGCTAACATGATCCTCTTGATTCTCACAGGTTGGGATAGAATCAATACTTGCCGGGTGTACCAGCGCTTTGTTCTCAGAAACCAGAGCAGCGGCAGTATATTGTACAAGCATCAGACCATTCACCAATCCGCTATTTTGTATAAGAAATGAGGGGAGCCCCCTATTCAGATTTTTATCAGCCAGGCGAAAAATCCGGCGTTCTGCAATACTTCCCAGTTCACATAATAACATGGCTAATATATCAGCAGCAAATGCAATGGGTTGTGCATGAAAATTACCTCCAGAAATGGCTTTATTTTCTTCCGGTAGTTCTGGTAAAATAATTGGATTATCCGTTGTCGAATTGAGCTCGGTAGTAATGGTCTTTTCCACATACCCTATTCCATCGCGAATGCCCGCCATGACCTGTGGATGACATCTTATACTATAAGCATCCTGTACATATTCTGGGTGTCTATCCAATAATTGACTTTCCGCAGTGAGAGTTCTAATATTAGCAGCCGTTTGAATTTGTCCCAGGTAGGCACGTAATTCGTGTATTTCCGTTCGAAAAGCAGAGGAAATACCTTCCAAAGCCTCCAGTGTCATTGCCATAGCTATATCTGCCTGTTTTAAAAGCATCTTAGCATCATTTACTGTCATTG
>Ga0209635_10000799_pt1 | contig 22676 bp, 28 predicted proteins | sample DeeMarSWOR230_32_FD_187463 | JGI IMG/M metagenome (GOLD analysis project Ga0209635, IMG submission 187463) | Marine sediment microbial communities from White Oak River estuary, North Carolina - WOR-2-30_32 (SPAdes) (version 2) | ecosystem: Environmental > Aquatic > Marine > Intertidal zone >...
TGATGGCCGCAGCGAGGACATTTTTTCATGGCTGAAAGATAATGTTCTTTCAGCGAGTTATCAAGATATTTAGTGCAATTTTAATGGGGTATTACCTTCATTTATGGTTTTTTCACCAGCATTGAGGAACAAAAGGTTCCGGATCGTTTATCTTCTTCTATCATTCTAATTCTTTTAACTCTCTAAACTGTGACCCCGTATCCAGGATCCAGCATCCAGGATTCAGAATCGGTTTTTCTTTTTACGCAACACGCATCTCCGCAAGCTCATCTCTTATGTCAAACTGAATACGTTGATGAAATCCAAAAAGAAGATCGCCCTCCTTCACTATTCCTGCCCCCCGGTCATCGGGGGCGTGGAGTTCATCTTAGAGGCCCACGCCAGGCTCATGGCCTCTCACGGCCATCTGGTCAAGGTCATCGCCGGCCGTGGCAAGAGTTTTAGCGGCGACGTGGGTGTGGAGATCATCCCGGAGATGCGCACCCTGAGCGAGGTCGATGCCCAGCTCCAAGAAGAGCTGGACACTGGCGTCGTCTCGCAGCGGTTTAACCATCTGAAAGACAAAGTAATGACCAGATTGCGTCCCTCTTTGGCTCCCATGACCCACTGCGTGGTCCACAACGTGATGACCATGCCCTTCAACCTGGCCCTAACGGCAGCTCTGCATCAGTTGATCGACGAGTTGCACGCCCAGACAAAATTCGTCATCTGGTGTCACGACGCCGCCTTGAGGGATCCCAATTACGCCATCGAGCGGCGAGATCAGTTCCCCTGGGACCTGTTGGGCAGGCCAAATCCCCATGCCCGCTACGTAACCATCTCCAAGCTGAGGGGCCAGCAGATCGGCGAGCTGTTGGGCCTCTCCCCAGACCAGATGACCGTGGTGCCCAACGGCATCGACCTCAAATCCTTTCTGGGCATCACCGATGCCATATGGAAACTGGCTCTCGATCATGAACTCCTGGAGGCCCGGCCGGTAATGCTGTTCCCCTCTCGAATTTTGCGGCGCAAAAACTACGAGCTGGCCATCCGCATCGTCGCCGCCCTGAAAAAACAGGGCCAGCGGCCCAAACTTCTGCTCACCGGCCCTCCCGATCCCCACAATCCCAGGACGGCGGAATATGCCCAGGAGCTGCGTCAGTTGTGTGCTCAGCTGAAGTTGGAGGAGGACGTTCTCTTCGTCAGCCAGATCCTGGAGGTTATGGGCGAGAAAGGCGAGGTTGGCTTCCAAGACCTGCGCAGCCTATACGCCCTCGCCGACCTGCTGTTGATCACCTCCTCCCAGGAGGGCTTCGGCCTGCCCCTACTGGAGGCCGGAGCCCTGAAGCTGCCCATGGCCTGCAGCGATATCCCCGTCCTGCGAGAGGTTGCTCCCGATGATGCGTTGTTTTTCGACCTCCAGGATGAGCCCACCCAGATCGCCTCAAGGATCGTGGCCTTCCTCCAGGAGCAGCCAACTCATCGGATGTTTAAGTGGGTGTTGGGGCAGTATTCGTGGGAGAGGATTTATCAGGTTCATCTAGATGGGCTACTGAGCTGATTTTCTCGCTGTTCTCCAAAAAGTCAAGCTGGATATATAAAAGGGGCTGGTGTGCAGCCCCTTTTGGCTTGTGAGTTGTTAAACCTTCTTGTGATAGATATAGTCGAATTGCGAGTTTTCAGATATTATGATTTGCAGAAGACCTGCTTCGAATTCGCTTCAATTTCATGGCCAAAAATGATTATTCTTACTATTTATGGTGCAACGTACTATCTCCCCAATAGCAATTTAAAATAAACTGCGCAAATCATAACGACTTGCGCAACCTTCTTCGGATTTTTTTGTCCGTTGCTTTTTTTCAGCTCCTCAATCCTGGCGGTAAACTCAGGATTCACAACCCAACCTCCTCACCTCCTCCACCAGTACCCTCACCAGGTCTTTCTCCTTCACCTTGCCCACCACCTCCCCCTTCCGAAATAGCAACCCCTCTCCCTTGCCCCCGGCGATGCCTACGTCGGCCTCGCGGGCCTCTCCGGGGCCATTCACGGCGCAGCCCATAACGGCCACTTTCAGGGAGCAGCGCAAATCCTGGATCTGCTCCTCTACCTGCTGGGCGATGCCGGCCACATCCAGCTCGGTCCGGCCGCAGGTGGGGCAAGCTATAATAATCGGACCGTGCTCCCGCAGACCCAGGCTCTTAAGAATCTCATACCCGACCCGGACCTCCTCCACGGGATCTGTGGCCAGGGATACCCGGATGGTGTCGCCGATGCCCTCCCCCAGCAGGATCCCGATCCCCACCGCCGATTTGATGGTCCCCGAGTGAGGTGTCCCCGCCTCGCTGATGCCCACATGAAGGGGGTAGTCGAACTTCTCGGAGATGAGCCGGTAGGCATCCAGGGTCAGGGGCACATCCGAGGCCTTGGCCGAGATGACCAGGTCGGCCAATCCGAAGCCCTCCACCTTGGCCACGCTTGCGGCCACGCTCTCCAGAATGGCCTGGGGAGTGGCATGTCCATATTTTTTGAGCAACCTTTTCTCCAGGGAGCCGGCGTTGACCCCGATCCTCATGGGGACGCCCTTCTGTTCGGCCCGGGAGACGATCTCCTTCAATTTCCAGCTGGGACCGATGTTTCCCGGATTGATCCGGACCTTATCGGCTCCGGCATCTAGAGCCATCAAGGCCAGCCGATGGTCGAAGTGGATGTCGGCCACCAGGGAGACGGTCATCTCCTTCTTTATATTCGGGAGCGCCCTGGCCGCCCCCTCATCGGGCACGGCCACACGAATCAGCTCACAGCCGGCCAGCTCCAATCGCCGGATCTGTGCCAGGGTGGCGGCCACATCCCGGGTGTCGGTGTTGGTCATGGACTGCACCGAGATGGGGGTGTTTCCTCCTATAGGCAAGGAGCCGACCATAACCTGTCTGGTCTGCCGACGCGCCGTCATTCCCACCCTCCATTTATTGTAGCATCCCCTCTAATAGTATAAACGCAAAGCGCAGTTGTCAAGAGATAAACAATTAAGGGGAAAATTTGAATTGTCAGTGGGGAAGCGCTGGAGCGGAGGTGGCGGAGGAAGGGAATGAGGGAACTTTGGAGTGCGGCAGCTATGCTGCCGCTTTGTCCCCACTGATTATCTCAATCTATCATGCCTGCGCGGGCAGGCATCTCGGATTTCAGTACATCTGTCAGGATGCTACCATTCGGAGATTCCTGCCTCCGCAAGAATGACAAAAAAGAGAGATCTCGTCGGGCATCGAGCTTCGAGGGACGAGTCCCGAAATGAGTCAAGTGTTTCGAAGCTGAAAAACAACAGACGACAATTGCGGACCCTTTTTACGAGTACAGCAGCCACGCTGCCGCCTTATCCCCCACTGTCATTCCCGCGAAACTTGTCCTCATGAAAATGGGGAGCGGGAATCCAGGGTTTTGCAGTTCATCATATAAATCCTTCCAATATGGATTGGCACTTTCTATCAACTGAAGCTTCCATCTTCTGCTCCATTTTTTCAATTGCTTCTCCCTCTGTATGACAGACTTAATGTCATGACATTGCTCATAGTAAACCAATCTATGCACCTGGTGTTTACTGGTAAATCCGGGGATAAGATCGTTCTTGTGCTCATATAGACACGTCTGATGAGATCGTTTGTGACACCAATGTACAGAGTGTCATTTCGTTTGCTGGCCAATATGTAAACATAATAGGTTTTCATAAAGTCTCTGGATTCCCGCTTGCGCGGGAATGACAATCATTAAAAACCTCTCAGGATTCCCATTTACATGGGAATGACAACCCTTAAATAATATATCTGGATTTCTCCCATTTAAATCGAGGATCGTGAAAGGACCCTTTGATAATCTTCTTGACAATTCCCGGTACACATTTTATTATGAATTCCGATGGCATGAGCCACCGACCAAAATCCACATCTCTGGGATCACTCTACCTTATCATCACGGTTTTGCTGTCGGGTTGGGTCACCCGAGTGCACCTCCGAACAGCCAGGATCAAGGATCCAGAATCCAGCATCTCCTAGCCACTGAATCACAGGCCCTATTTTAGAACGGACAAAGCTATGCCTTTCTCCAGGACACTGGTCCTTCTCTTTGTCTGCATGATTGTCATCTCCTGCGGCGATGCCTCCCAAAAGGAAGTCTCCCAGGCCGAGGAAAAGCTCTTTGTGGATGTCTACGTGAAGCTCGTTCAGGCTGCTCACGATCACCATGATGATCCCGATGGTCTGGCGGCGGCCCATCAGGCCGTCTTTCTAGAAATGGGTACAGACCGGGATCGATTTCTCTCTCTGGCCCACCAGATGGAGGCATCCCCAGAGAGATGGGCTGTGGTCTGGGAGCAGATCGTGAAGAGGCTGCAGGAGGAAGGAAAAAAAGAAGGGGGCTAGCCCCCCTTTCTAAATCCTTTGCCGGCCTTGGCCGTTTCCCACCGGTTTCAAGCTGAGAAAGCATTGACGATATGTGTCAGCTGGGCTTCTTTCTCATCCAATAAGATGGCGATGACGTCAAAGCGGCAGTTGTCCTCGCCGGCGCTTTTCCCCATCAGATACGCCTCGGCGGCGCGAATCAGATGGTCCCGCTTTCGGAAGTTGACCCAGCATTGAGGGGGGCCGAAGGAGAGGTTTCGCGCCGTTTTTACTTCAACGAAGACCACGATCCCCTCACGTTGGGCGATGAGGTCGATCTCACCATGGCGTGTTCGATAATTTCGCTCTAAAATGTGATAGCCTTTGCGCTCCAGATAAGCTGCGGCCATCTGTTCTCCCCTGTGGCCCAGCTCTCGAAGCCCTCTCATCTCAAAAGCCCCCAGGGTAGGTGCCCACCCGTATGTTCCAGGCCGGTCGCCATGATGCGACCTCGTCCCGCAGATTCTCACAAACAGCCAGCAGATCTATTCTCACTGCCAGGGGGCTGTTGCCCAGAAACCTTAGGCCCAGACCCAGCTCCGGGACGATCTTCACGCGACTGCCCTGAGAGCCCAAAAGGCCGCATCTGCCCACCAGGGCCACGGCCAGATATGACCACACTGGCCTGCTCAACTCCTGACCGACGGACAGGCAATTGCCGCCAGCGTATCGGCCTTCCCTGAACCCATACAGGTGTGCATCCCGCCTGAGATCGAATTTTGCTTCATGATCAGCAAAGCCGTTCAGCAGGAGGCCTCCAAAGAGGCGCAGAGAATATCTGAAGCTCCGGAAAAGGAGATGGTGGCGCCAGACCTCAATGGAGAAACGGTGGTAGCAGGAGGTTCCCCTGGGAAGGTAGAAGCCTCCCTCCCAAGTGATCCAATAGAGATCTCCAAAGGTGGGAAAAAAAACGGTCCTTCGTCGGTTTAATATGTACTCCACACAGAGGCTGAATCTGCTTTCGCCCCCCGGCTGGTGACCATATCGTCCCCGTAATTTTAAGATCCGATAGGGCGTCCTGCAGAGAAAGGGGCTCCATATCCAGCGAACGGTCCCCTGGAGACCTCTCGATTGGGCCTCCGCGAAATACCTCACGCCCATCATGGCCCTTTTTCCCAGAAACCTGGCTCTCATAGAAGCTCCAATCTGCCCACACCATCTCTTTTTCTGACATCGATAACGAAATTCACTCCCCAACTCATGCTCCGGCTGGAATATGAAGGGCTTCGACATCATCATCATACCTCTTGTGATCAAGCCTATGCCAACTTGTTTTTCTCCTGAAGATCCAAAGCGAACGCTGGGATAAATTTGCCCCTGAAAAACTTCAGGATTAACATTAGATGATGGCCATAACGAAACAATTATTCTTCTTTTATATGGACAGAAGTTGTTGGCCGGTTGCGTGTCAAGAATTTCCTGATCCGAGGCCAATCGAGCCGACTGGACAGGGCGAGTTGAGGAGAGAAGGAGCTCCCATTTCCTGGCTCTGCCGTCCCACCGCTTTCTGACTCGAGTGCCATCATGCAGACTCACTGTTACCGTCACGGGCATGATGATCTTTCCTCTCCTATCCATCCTGAGACGAGTGACATATCCTTGGCTCACACGTCGGCATCGAAAATCCGCGATGGCGTAGTCGCATCTGAAAGTGGTCGCAAACCACTGTTGAAAAAACCAGTCCATGTCCCTTCCGGCCACTTCACGGGTTACATCCATGACATGAGAGGTGGTCACCACCGTGTGCTCGGGCAAACCTAACAATCTCCTGCAGAGCAGCAGAAAGCCGTCGTTCCCCAAAAGATTCGCCAACATCTGCAGCACCAGGGGAGCCTTGGCATAAACCGCTCCCTGGTGGCTCAAGGATTCACGAAACTGGCCGGCCATCAGGGTCATCTTGTCCTCCATCCCGAACCGGGCCAGGTTCAAATAGAGCCCACGACTGAGCCAGGAGAGAGATATACGAGGAAGCGCTCCCCCAAGCAACTTCCTCTTGATCAGCCAACCACTCGTCCCGTGATGAGCGCGCATGTAGGCGAATTCCCAGAATTTAGCAAAACCCTCGCAAAACCAGGGTTCACGAGCATCCACCCGTTCGCCCCACCACTGATGTGCCGCTTCGTGGGCGATGGTCGCCTCAAAAAGATCGCCTAGGACATCGAGATCGTACAACAGGCCGCTGAGCAAACACAATCCCGGCAGAGAAAGCCCAGCCAGGGGAAGATGCGTTTCCACCACAGCATACCGACGGCGGGGATACCATCCCAGACGCGCTCCCAGGAAAAGCAGGGCTCGACCGGCATACATGCCCGCCAAGGGCCCCTCTTTCCGGTGCCGGGGCAGGTAATATGAGCTCACCGCCACTCCATGGGCCCAGGTGGTAGAGATCAGGAAATCCCTGCTGCCCACCCAACCGAAGCGGCGAACGTGAACAGCAGACCAGGTCTGAACACTCAGGTCTCTCCTCTCTCGTCTGGCACCCTCCAGAAATCCTGTGGCGGCCACCACCATGCCCGCTGGCAATCTCAGGCGCACCCGGTAGTCGGCGAAGTTGGCCAGGGATTCTTCAAGAGCAACCCTTTCCTGGTACAACCAGCCATCCTCCGTGAGAAAAGCCATCTGGGGATGCCACGTGGCCATGGTGTAGATCCCTTTCCAGTAACCAAAATGGGCGTTGAGGCGTGGGATTTTCACCCAGAACTCCATCTCTACCTTGGCTTGCCCTCCCGGTGGAATGATTTCAGGGAGGGAAATTACCATCCAGGTCCCTTGCACGACGTATTCGGCCATTTGGCCGTCCACCAGCACGGACCCAATCTCGATATATCCGCCATCATCCCCTCGGGGGAAGGCTCGCAGGGGATCCTCAAAGGCGTCCAGTCCCTGTGACCAACGGCCCAGTTCAGTGATTTCAGCGGCTCTGGAGGAGTTGGGGAATAGGTGAAAGTACAGCTCGTCCAGCGATCTCTGGGACCAGTTAGAGATCTCGACCAGCTGGTGGGCGCTCAAGCACCGATTCCCCTCATCTAAAGCGGCGTCGAGGTGATAGCGGAGGCTTTCGCCTTTGGCGGAGGCACACAAAAGCGGGATAATCCCCAGCAAAAAGCTCAGGAAGCCTCGGTGGCGCCAAAGACGCATGGTGTCAGCTCTCTTCTTTTTCGATAATAGACAGAGAAGAAGACCATATCAACCTCAGGCTCTCAAAACAGGCGCCCAGCGTTCGCATCACGGAATAACGCCCCTCCCTTTTGGCCCTGATGATATTGGCCAAATCCGTGGGAAGAACCACGCTGTAAGGCCACAGAGAGCTGAGCAGATAGAGGATCAGCGGCAGAAACCGATGCTGAAGCAAATTTCCCATATAAGACCCAGAATCCAGAAAGACAAGAGACCAGAGGGCTAAGGCCAGCAGAAGGCAGAAAATTGGGCCTGGAGCCGAAATATGTATTCTGTCCAATGGCGTAAGAAAACCCCTGTAGCGCACGGCACAGCCATAACAGATCAGCTTCCTACCCCCGGCCGTCATCCGAAACGCCGCCACAAGGTCGATGGCCTTCTGGGGTAGCCCTTTTTGAATACAAACCCAAAGATGGAGGAACTCCTCGAAGGCCATTAGCGTGGGCAGCAGGAGCAGTTGCAGCGAGACCCCAAAAAAGAGTGTCAAAGAGCCCCGGGTAAAGCTGGCCACCAAAAGGATTCCGGCGACGACCATGAGCAGTGCTATGTTGACAATGGCTCCAAAAAAAGAGCCATACAGCCGGATGCTCAAAGACACAAAGGCCTTCATGGGATAACGACGAATTTTCATGGGTAAACAACAGACTATCAGCTGCACTTTTCTGTCAGCTCTTGGCACCACGCGCTCCCTTTACCAAGCCTGTGCTTTTTTTCAAAGTCATATCAGCTTGACCTATAGGTGATTTTAGAGTCACCTCTCAGATAAGCCAACGGCAAGCATGTGCGGTATGATTCTAAGGGATCCTCCTCCTTTTCCCAGACTTCCTGGGATGCATCTGGCTTAACTGGTTTATCTCCGGAGCTTCGGGATCCCATTGATCCATATGAAACCCTGGGATAGGTAAGAAATGCCACCTACGTTGAGCTCAGTACAGGTATTTACGAAAATCGTAGCCTTCGACCGTGCATGGGTCCACAGGTGGCGGAAAGAGGTTCACCATACCGGGCTTGGTTGACCTGCGTAACCGATCTATGGACTCAAAATGCAGATTTCTGATTTGCTCGCGGCTGAGGTGCTTCGTCTGCATCACTGGAGTATAAAGATTGTAACGCCCATAGTCCCTTTCCTGAATGGCCAGCCCCAGCCGGTGAGCATCTCGAAACATAGAGGTTCCAGGAAAGGGTGTGGCGATGGAAATTCCCACCTGGGCATAGTATTCCCTCTGGAGTTCCTCTGCAAACTGGATGGTTTCCGTGATCGTTTCCACAGTATCTTGCGGCAATCCGATCATAAAAGTGCCCACAGGACTGATTCCGGCTTTGGCCGCTCCCGCCACGGCAGCCACCACCTGGTCCAAGGTGGTCCCCTTTCCCAACCCCCTGAGGACTCTCTGACAGCCGGACTCAATCCCAAACTGCACCCCGGCACATCCCGCTCGAGCCATTTTTTGGAAGAAGCCCGGATCCTCGATATCCACTCGTGATTCGCAGAGCCAGGGTAGATCGATCTCTGCTCGCTCCATCAGGTAAAGGATGCGGTCCAGCCTGTCCAAGTCGGCCGTTAAGGAGTCGTCGACGAACAACAGGAACTCCATGCCCATCTGGCGCAAGATGCGAAGCTCCCATAGGACTTTCTCCGGGCTTCGCTTGCGATACCGGCCGCCAGACATGGCCCCCGCCGAACAGAAAATGCACCGTCCGGGACAGCCGCGGCCGGTGATTACAGCTCCGGCGTTACGGTATTTATCGAGAAAGAGGAGGTTCCGCGCCGGAAGTGGAATATGGTCGAGCTTCTCCATCATGGGCCGGGGAGGAGATCTGTGTAAATGGTTTCCCTTTCTCCAACAGATCCCCTCAATGGCCTCCAAGTGGCCCTCTCCTCGAATATAAAAGTTGGCCAGCTCCAAGAGCGTGTGCTCTCCCTCGCGCAGGACGACCACATCAAAACAATCATTTTCCAAAACCTCATCGGCCATGAAGGTGACATGAGGTCCACCCACGACCACTGGGATGCGTTGACAGAATTCCTTAACCATAGTCGCGATGCGAAAGGCATTAGGGTAGGACTCTGTCAGGGTCGAGATGCCCACCATCCTGGGCCGTTTTATGACCAAAAACCGCCGTAGATACCTGGGAGTAAAGCACCTCAAACCGAGATCCACCAACTGCACGCGATAGCCATTTTCTCGTAAAACGGCCGCCATATAAGCCAGGCCCAATGGGGGAGTGCAGGAGAACTCGGAGGCAGCGGCAGCCAAAGGGCTTGGGGTGGGCGATGCGATCAAGGCCAAATGGATCATGGCACCAGCTCCTCGAAGATAACCCCATAGGGCTGTAAAGGAGACCAATGGCGTAGAATCAGACCTTCTGTTTCGGCAACGCTTAAAAACTTTTCCAGATCCTCTTGGAGGCGCTCCCGGGGCACATGGGGAAAACGATCCCTGAGAGCGAAAAGAATCTCCTCTGTGCTATGGCCACCGTCCAATAGCCTCCAAATAAGGGAGGCCGTTTGGTTCAATCGGATCAATCCATGAAAGGTGTACACCAGGATTCCAGGACCTTCCTCTCCAACCTCAGACTTCCAATAAACAACCCGGGGGTATGGCGCTGAGCGCTCCTTCATGTTATCCGGTAACCTCCTCTTTGGAATTCTGGCAGCGAGCCAAATGCGGCTCGCCACCAGAATTTGATCTCCATGATCTTCCGCGGATCCCAGCCCAGAAGGAGGCAATCCTCATGGTTGGGTCAGGGTGGTCCCGATGGTAATCAGAACGCAGGCCACCAAGGTCATCCACGGTATCTTCGGGGCAAAAAACGTTTCCTGCCCCTCAAGCTCCTCCACCACTTCGAGGCTCGGGGAAGAGTAGATCATCGCTATCACCCCCTTTCCTTTTCAATCTCATAGGATGGCCACATGCCTCCCGGTAAATTCTTAAAAGTAGCGGCCCGACCTCTGGCCAACTTCGCGCCTTCTGGCGAGCTTCTGTCGCTATCTGGCGATGAAGCTCATGGTCATAAAGAACCATCTCCATGGCCTTCAAAAGGCTTTTGCGGTCGCCAAAGGAGAACTTCAAGCCGTTGACTCCATCCTTGATCAGCTCGGCCAGGGCGCCGCAATTTGCCGCCACAACAGGGAGGCCATTCTGCATGGCCGCCAAGACCAGATTTCCAACAAAATGCGCTCTTCCAGGCATCACCATCAGGCTGGCTTGACGATACAGTTCCTCCTGGTCCCTCCGTTGGCTAATTTGGTCCACAAACAGAATGCGATCGGCCAGGTGAAGTTTTCGAATCATCTTGCGAGCATGAAAGCCGTAGAAGGAGTTGGGGGATGTGACCATGATGATTTGCAGGTGCTGAGCCTTACCAGCCGCGAGCTGAGAACAGGCCTGTAGTACATCAGCCACTCCGCTTCGTGGGCCCGGGGAATCTACGAAGAGGATCTTCTTCGCCCTCCCCTGGAACCTGGTTTCTCCTTCTTCATGAGGGGTGATGCGCTCAGGAAAAGGGGGCACGACGGCTAAGTCTTCTTCCCGCACCAGAAAGAGATCCTGTATTTTCTTTTGCATGTATTGATCTGGACAGACCAGGCGATGGCAATGACGAATGATCCATCGCTCTATATAACGAGGATAAGCCAGTGTGGGATCGGCCATCCAGGGCTCACGTTCCCAAATGGCATCTTCCAAGGTACAGACCAGCGGTAAGCCCATCATCTGACAGAAAAGACCGCTGGCCAAAGCCGACTCCCAGCCGACGCTGTGAACCAAATCGGCCTTTATGCCTCTTCGCCGAAGGGAGATCATCGTCGCCAGCAAGCTGAGATTGCACTGCAGCAGGGCCTCATGACGCATTTCGTGCAACCTGCTCATCGGTATCACGCGCAGCAGTGGGGCCTGCAGACGTACAAAATTCCGGCCAAAACGCTGAGGCACCTGTTCATCGAACCCTCCAGTCAGAATCGTCACCCGCACTCCCTGACGGGTTAGGCTGGCAGACATATCGGCCAGCTGAAGAAGGGCGCTATGCCCTGGTTGAGTAGAGGCGATCCCCTGGAGATATGTTAGAAGCACATGCATGCGGTCGTCTCCTGGCCATCGCTGCCTTCCCTCAAAGCGACATTCTACCAAGTCCTGTGCCAAAAACAGGCATAAAAAAATCCCCAACTCACTTTGCTCTAAGTTGGGGTTAGCGAACAACTCCCGGTCTAGGAGATGCGTCTTATGATCCTTCTACGCAGGAGCCAATCTAAAAACGTGGCTCCTATTCTTCCCACCGCCCTCCCCGTTCTCTACAATTTTTTACCGTACAGCCAGATCTGTTTCGACCAATATACCCAATAAGGTGATACCTTTCGTCACACCTTAACCCGTTCTCTCCAATACACCCCGAAAGCTTCTTCGGTGAACGAGACAGGGGCCATAGCGCCGCAGGGCTGCCAGGTGCTCCCGGGTGCCGTAACCCTTATGGCGAGCAAAACCGTACTGCGGATGCTGGTTATCCAGGTCCCGCATGATCTGATCCCGGGTTACCTTGGCCACCACAGAGGCCGCGGCCACCGATAGAGAGCGGGCATCCCCATCCACCAAGGGAGTCTGCGAGACAGAAACCCCTGGTATGGGCAGAGGTCCGTCGACTAACAGGTGATCTGGCCTCAGGGACATGGAAGCCAAAGCTCGACGCATGGATTCCCATGTGGCCTGAAGAATGCCCACCGTGTCGATGCGTTCGGCCGATACGATCCCCAACCCAAAGGCCAGAGCTTCGTCCAAAATCCTCTGCGCATGAGCCTCCCTCGCCCCCGGTGTGAGCCGTTTTGAGTCGTCCACCCCAAGCCAATGGCACGGCCAGGGAGCGACCACGGCGGCCGAGACGACCGGTCCAGCCAGGGGACCCCTGCCGGCCTCATCGAGACCGGCTATGGCCCTAAACCCCTGTCGGCGCAGATTTTTCTCGGGAGCGATAAGATCTCGCAGACGCACCTTTGCTCTGAGACGCTGGTCCTTCGTTTTTTGAAGGGATCGCCACAGCTTCAGGGCTCCCCGACGCGAATCCCCATGGAGCTGATCTCGCATCTGTTGGTCAAAACCCTCACCACTGCGGATGAGATCCCGAATCTGTGCAAGGCTCAACTGGGCGATCTGGATTGATCCCGGCATGGGTTCACCTGTCCAGACTGGAGACCAGAGACTCGAGATTCGTGAATCGCGGATCGTGATTCGTGTAAGATTTTCTCGCTGCTGCGGTAATATATCGGGGACCCGGGATCCGGGGACCGTAAAAACCGAGTCTAGAGACTCGTGACTCGTGAAGAAAACAGATTCTAGATGCTGGTGAAAGAAAGACAGATCCTTGATGTTGGATCCTGGATGCTGGCAAATGATATGTTGTCAAACAACGCACTGCACAAATAGCGAACTGTCAGTCTCAAGTCTCAGGTTTCCAGGATCAAGGATCTAGGATCCAGGATTCAGTTATTTCTTCTCTCGAATTCGCGCGCTTTTTCCTTTGAGCGCCCGAAGATAGTATAGCTTAGATCGCCGGACCTTTCCCCGCTTGACCACCTGAATTTTTGAGATGTGGGGCGAATGCAGTGGAAATATTCGCTCCACGCCTATGCCACCGCTGACCTTGCGTACAGTAAAGGTCTCGTTGGTCCCCGAGCCTTTCCGCTTGATGACCACTCCCTGGAAAATCTGAGAGCGTTCCTTGTCGCCTTCCCGAACCAAGACGTGTACCTTCACCGTGTCGCCAGGCGCGAAATCAGGAACCTGGCCCTTTAATTGTTCAGATTCCAATTGACGAAGCACATCCATAGTGAACCCCAGTTCTGATGATGATGCCTTTAACCCCCTGCAGACTCACTCCCACGATTCTCTTCCTGGATTTGGGCAATGAGCCGTTCATCCTCCTCTGTCAAGGAGATGATCTTCAGAATCTCCGGCCTCCGCTGAAGCGTCCTTCGAAGGGCTTCTTTTTTCCGCCATATTCGAATTTGTCCATGGTCGCCGGAGAGTAAGACCTCCGGTACCCTGAGGCCCCGAAATACTCCCGGCCTGGTAAATTGAGGAGCATCCAGAATTCCGCCGAAAAAGGAGTCACTCCATGCAGATTCCTGATCACCAAGAACTCCTGGAACCTGGCGAACCACCGAGTCGATGATCACCATAGCCGGAAGCTCTCCCCCCGTCAGAACGTAATCGCCAATAGAAATTTCCCGATCGGCTAAGGTGCGAATCCTCTCATCCAGCCCTTTATAGCGTCCACAGATGAGCAACATTCTCTTTTCCCCTGACAGGGACATCGCCATGCGGTGATGATATTGCTCTCCCTGGGGTGTCAGCAGGATGACCATGCCCCGAGGGGCTTGGCTCTGGACGCTCTCCACAGCCCGAAAGACGGGCTCTGGTTTCAAGATCATGCCGGGGCCCCCGCCGTAGGGGTAATCATCGACGGTGCCGTGTTTGTCCGAGGTATACTGGCGCAGATCGTGAAGGAGAATCTCGACCAATCCCTTTTCCTGGGCTCTTTTGATGATACTCTGACTCAGGAATCCCTTAAACATCTCTGGGAAGATGGTCAAGACATCAAGTCTCATCGAAGACCTCCCCTTCACTCCATCAAACCATCCAGGGCGCGGATGAGCACACGCCCCTGTTCTAAATCAATATCCCTGACGATCTCTTTTACAGCGGGGATGAGCACTTCGCCTTTTTTGCTCCACACGCGATAAACATCATGTGCTGGCGTAGACCACACTCCCCGAATCTCCCCCACCACGTCCCCACTCTCGGTTACCACCGTCAAACCCACAAGTTGAAAGCTATAGTACTTGCCGGCGGAGAGAGGCGGTAGCTTGTCTTTGGACACCGCCACCTCCCAATCTCGCAAGTGCCCGGCAGCAGTGAGGTCATCCACATCCTGAAGCTTTAGGATGTGGAAACGATCTCCCCCGCGCACCCACTCCACCGAATAAGATTCTTCCTGGTCAGCTTTCACTAACCACACCTGATCCAAGTGGGCCAGGAGGTCTTCGAGCTCAAAAAAGGACACGAGCTTCAATCCACCCCGGACGCCATGGGGTTTGGTGATTTTCCCGATGACCACCAGGTCCTCCGTCATCCTCGACTCCGCTCCCAGGAAACGCTTCAGCGTCTATTCTAAAATCTCCAAAACGGCTCTTTTCCCCAGTTTCGCTGAGGCGGCGTTCACCAAGATCCGAATGGATCTGGCTGTCTGTCCGTTCTTGCCGATGACTTTCCCTAAATCTCCAGGTCCCACTCGCAACTCGTAAACGGTCGTCCTCTCACCTTCGATTTCATTGACATGAACCGCATCTGGATTATCAACGAGAGATTTCGCAATCAACTCGATCAACTCTTTCATCGCAGGACCCTCCTGTGCATGCCGCCCGCCTCTATGGTGGAAAATCCCCTGATTCTATCACCTCCTCTCGGTTAAGCCTTCTTTTTTATGGATTTCTTTTCGCTCGCCTTGGTCGACGAGCTTTTTCCGGCAGGCGGCTTTTTCGGCGCAGCCTTCTTCTTAGCCCCGGACTTCACCGGCTTTGCAGCTGGCTTTCCGGCCTCCTTCTTGCCCCGTGGTTTCTTAGGTTTCTCCACAGCTGCGGTCTCTTCTTTAACCACCTCTTCCTCTCTAACCTTTTGAGGTTCAGTGACCTCCTTCTTCTCCTTCGCCGCTTGGACCTCTTGAACTTCCGGAGCTTTCTTCTCCTCCTTTACCGCTTGAACCTCCTCAGCTTCTGCGACCTCCTTCTTTTCTTTTGCTGCTTTAACCTCTTCAGGTTCTGGGACCTCCTTCTCCCCTTTGGCCTCTTTAGCCTCCCGAGGTTCCGGGACCTCCTTCTCCTCCTTTGCCGCTTTAGCCTTCTGAGGTTCTGCTACCTCCTTCTCCTCTTCTGCCGTTTGGACCTCTTGAGGTTCTGGGATCTCCTTCTCAGCCTCTACCGCCACGGCCTCCACCACTTCGGGCTTCTCCGCTTTTCTAGGGGGCTTCCTGGGCTTCTTCTTCACCTTCACCTTGAGCCGAACCTCAAGCTGAGAAACATCCTCTCCCCTCTTGAGCAGGGCCCATTTCTCGCTGAGGCCCATTCTGTACAGCAAATTCTTCACCGGAGGGGAGGGCTGGGCTCCATTTTTTAACCACCCGAAGAGTCTCTCCTCCTTAATCTCGATATCCGGAGGATCTTTCATGGGATCGTAGTACCCAATACTCTCGATATACCGGCCTCCCCTAGGCTTTCGAGAATCGGCGACCACAATTCTGTAGAAAGGCCTCTTCTTCGCGCCCATTCTCCGAAGCCGTATCCTCACCGACACGCTGTTCACCTCCTCTCATAACCACTTCCTGTTTATCTATAAATTCGACCTTTTCTTCCCTTAGCCCTCATGGAGAGCAGCTTTCTCTCCCAACCTTTTTCCCCAGCCCCATAGACCATCTTCTGAATCATACTAAATTGCTTCAACAGCTGGTTGACCTCCTGCACATTGCGCCCACTACCTCTGGCGATCCTTTTCTTTCGGCTACCATCGATCATTTTAGGATTTTCGCGCTCTTGCGGGGTCATGGAGTTGATGATGGCCTCAACCTGAACCAAAGCCCTCTCATCCACCTGAAGCCCACTGAGTTTGAAACCCGGCACAAGATCCAATATGCTTTCCAATGATCCCATTTTTTTCAGCTGACGCAATTGGTCTAGGAAATCGTCCAGAGAAAAGGCCTTTTGGCGAAGTTTCTTCTCCAACTTCTGCTGCTGGGAAAGATCAATGGCCTCCTGAGCCTTCTCCACTAGAGTGACGACATCTCCCATTCCCAGAATCCGAGATGCCATCCGGTCAGGATAAAAGGGCTCCAGGGCATCCAGCTTCTCTCCCAAGCCCACAAATTTTATAGGCTTCCCGGTGACCGCCCTCAGAGACAGGGCGGCACCGCCACGGGCATCCCCGTCCAACTTAGTCAGCACAACCCCATCTAGGTTCAGAAGGGTGTCAAATTCTTGAGCCAGACCAACCGCCTCCTGACCCGTCATGGCATCTGCTACCAAGAGGGTCTCATTGGGGGCCACCTTCCCTCGGATCGCGACCAGCTCTTGCATCATCTCCTGGTCGATATGCCATCTGCCCGCCGTATCCAAGATGACGGCGCCGAAGCCTCCTCCACGCGCCTCCTCCACGGCCTGGACACAGATGTGAACAGGCTTTCGGTCGGGAACCATATAGACCGGGACCTGGATTTGCCGGCCCAGTAACCGCAGCTGTTCTCCCGCCGCCGGACGATAGACATCGGCGGCCACCAGGAGAACTTTCTTGCCCTGAGACCGAAGATACTTGGCCAGCTTTCCGGCGACAGTGGTCTTCCCGCTGCCCTGTAAGCCCACTAACATGATCACCGTCGGCCCCAAGGGTGCCAAATTTAAGGTGGCGGCCGTTTCTCCCAGAAGTTGCACCAATTCGTCGTGAACAATCTTAATCACCAGCTGCGCGGGAGTGACGCTCTTCAGGACCTCCTGCCCGACGGCCTTCTCTCGAACTCGTTCGACGAAGTCCTTGGCCACCTGATAGTTCACGTCGGCCTCCAGCAGGGCACGGCGTATATCACGTAAGGCCTCGTCGACCGTCTTCTCGGAAAGCTTGCCAAGTCCTCTTAAGGTACGGAAAGCTCCACTGAGATGTTGAGTTAACTCTTCGAACACGGTTTTTCCCTCACATTTTCCCACAAAACCGCATTATCCGTCCACGGCAGATCTGCAAAAAGGGCTCGATATTTCTTTACATGTGAGCATCGGGCCTGCGAAGGGGATGCAAGGGCTCCTTCTACCCCGTCTCCTGTTTTTGGCCTCGAGCGATTCGAGACACCTGGTCTCGGGCTGTCTCCCGAGCCCAGCCATCTGCAGCAAGAATTTCTCCCAAATTCGGGCGGCGAACCAGTTGATGTTGACTTACCGTGTTGCCGATGACCATGGGAATATCGGTGAATCTTATTGCCTCATCCAGAAAAGCTTGCACCGCCTGCTCGTTCGCTGCGTTCAGCACTGCGGGCGTGGTTCCCCCCACATCAGCTGCATCGTAGGCCAGTTGGAGGCAGGGGAATTTTTTCTGATCGGGTCGCTGAAAAGTCAGCCTTCGCACCTGCGCCAGATCTAGAGGGGCCTCAGGGCTCTCTTCCCTCTGGGGGTAAGTCAGGGCATACTGAATGGGCAAGCGCATATCTGGCAAGCTGAGCTGAGCCAAGACAGACCTGTCGGAGAATTCCACCATAGAATGAACTATGGACTGTTCGTGGATCAACACCTCAATCTGGGAGATAGGAATCCCGAACAGCCAATGTGCCTCGATGACCTCTAAACCCTTATTCATCAGGGTAGCGCTGTCGATGGTCACCTTCTGACCCATCTGCCAGGTGGGATGAGACAGAGCCTGCCGAGGAGAGACCGAGGTCAACTTCCCAGGGCTCAATTTCAGAAATGGCCCGCCTGAGGCCGTCAGGATGATCCTTTTTACATCTTCTCGCCTCTGGCTTTGCAAACACTGATAGATAGCGCTGTGCTCGCTGTCGATGGGGATCAGCTGGCCATCGGTTTCAGCCACCATACCCATGACCAGCTCTCCTCCCATCACCAGGCTCTCCTTGTTGGCTAGGGCCACCCGCTTGCCAGCCTGGATGGCCCCCAGGGTGGGGATCAGCCCCACGGCGCCAACCAGAGCGTTCAGGACGATGTCGGCCTCAGGAAGGGTGGCTGCCTCTTCGAGACCCTGTGGACCCACAGCCACCTTCATCCCCAAATGCTTAAGCTGGTTGGCCATTTCCGGATCGCCGATGACCACCATCTGGGGACAGAACTCCTGGGCCTGTTGACGCAGAAGTTCCACGTTCCGATGAGCTGTTAAGGCACAAACGGAAAAACGTCCCCGCAGTCGGCGGAGAACGTCCAGAGCATTTCTGCCGATGGATCCCGTTGAGCCAAGGATGACGACGCGACGCATGCTTTTCCCGCTGGTTGTTCAAATCGGAATTTCTAAAATAATAACATCTTAGCAAGAAGAAAACAAGGGAAATCTGTCCCGTTTGGATTACCAGTAAGCAGGAGGCAGGAAGCAGGAGGCGGGAGGTAAGAGGCAGGAGACGGTGAAAAACGAGTAGTAGTTATCAGTTACAATTGGCGGGTCCATCACGAGTCTCGAGTCTTTATCCTCCAGTCTCCAGTTTCAGCTTTTCACGGTTCTCGGGTCTCGGTCCCCGATATGTTGTCGCGGCAGCGAGAAAGTTTTTCACGAATCTCGAATCTCGAACCTCACCACACGAGCTTCAATCGAGACAATAAAAAATCTGCCCGCAAAAGGCAGATCCACAGCCTACTATAACTATGGAAGACGGGCTAATCGTTGCGGCCAAGCAAGGATAACAGCCCCTGCTGTAGCTTTCGACACCCCTCTTTCACCTCAGGGCTCATAGGCTGACCGAAACCGATACATTTCGCTTGAACGGCAATGAGAAAGACTTGGGCACCGGTATCAGAAGTGAGAAAATCAGCGAACAAGCCCAAAGAGACATTATGAGTAGAGAGGCCCTCCCCCCGCCATTGGGAGGAATCGAAAACTTTCACCTCTCCGGGATCTGCGTTAAAATCGGCAGCGTCAAGCACCAGGATCGTACCGGGGCGCTCACAACGGATGGGCCCCATATAGTTCTCCGGTGCTGAGCCACAATCAAACAGAGCCACCTCCACCCTTCCCCGCAGCCTCTGGATCATATAGGGTCCGAAACCGTCGTCTCCCCTCAAGGGATTGCCCACCCCGACGATAACCACTCTTCCCCGCAGGCTCTCCCTTAATCGGGCGAGCACCATCCTTCTATCCCCACTCCTCCGTCTGAATCAAACTGCGGCGGCAACTCGGGCATAACAGCCGCATGTTGTCGGTTCTCTTCAAGGGGCGCTCGGATCGGGTGGCCATTTCATCCACCAAACCCATATCCCCCCAAGCCGCCAATACCAAAGCGGGATTGGAATAGGCGATGGGGCCTAACTTTCGAGCTATCCACTGGGCATGCTTGCGGCTGGTGATGAACTCACCGCACACATCACAGGTGAGAAGCTCGTCCTCCACGGTCTCAACGGCCTCGGAGCGATCGAAAACGGCCAGGTCGAATTTGTTGCTGAGAATGATCCCCTTTTCCGTAATGCAGGCCCGTTGACATTGACCACAGAAGATGCAGATATCATAGTGCAGGACCATGCGACGCACCGCTGTGCCGTCCTCCCTTCGCTCCTGGACCATGTCAATGGCCCCTGGGGGACAGACCTCGCCGCAGGCTCCACAAAGAACGCAGTCATCCTCATGATATTCCGGTTTGCCGCGGTAACGTTCGGAGATGATGGCCGGAGCTTTGGGGAATTTACTCGTATATGGGCCCTTCACCAGGGCCGTCACAGCCTCTTTCAGCTCTCTGAGTTTGGGCTTCCTCAAAATGTACAACCTCCCGCAATCACTGGTCTAGCTTTCCCTCCTGGTCCTCAGCGTATTTGTCCATCACGCTTCCCTTCCACAGTTTAACCCCAGAACGATGGGCACCTCTGGCCAGAGCATGAGCGCCTGTGGGAGAGGATAACAGAACGAAAATGGCGCAGAGCAGGGCTTTGATGCCCATGGCGCCTCCCGAGTGAACCAGGACGCCCACGAGGATCAAACAGGTCCCCAGGGTCACGCACTTAGTGGCTCCCTGGAGACGGTTGTAAATATCCGGCAGCCGGACCAGGCCGATGCATCCAAAAAGGTCGAAAGCCACCCCAATGGAGATGATCACCATGCCGATGGTCTCACTCATCGAATCCCCTTCCCTCTAAGAATTTGGCCAGAGCGATGGTGCCGATGAAGCTCAGCAATGCCCATGAGATGGCCACGTTCATATACCAGTCTTTCCCGGTGAGAATAGCTGTAAAGGCACAAAATCCCACCACTAGAGTCCCCAGGATGTCGATCCCCACGGTGCGATCCGGAGGAGTGGGCCCCATGCCAATGCGGTATAAACAAAGAAAACAACAGAGGATCAATAGGACCATCAACACGATCATTCGAAAATTCTCCTCAGGAAAACCTCAAACCTCTTGACGATGACCTCCGTTTCCTCCTGGGGATCTTCCGTGACGATGTTGATCCAGTGGATGTACAGGTGATCGCCAATGATGTCCACAGTCAACGTACCGGGAGTCAGGGTAATGGAATTTGCCAGGAAGGTTTTGGCCATGTCGCTCTTGAGACTGGTGCGCACCTTAACGATGCCTGGTCGAATGGGCATCTCCGGATGGAGGACTCGATAGGCTACATCCAGGTTGGCCCGAACCACATAGTAGAAAAACACCGGCAAATAGAGTAGAAACCAGAAGTACCGCGCGGGCTGCACCAATTTCTCCGAACCTTGAAGAAACACGTCGTACAACATAATGCTCAGCAACAAGGCCAGAGCGACGCCCACGATGACCTCCTGCGGAGCCAAAGACCAGGTGAGCAAAAGCCAGAGGATGAAGATAATCAGAAATTGAAAAATTCTCGTGGCCATTTTGGCAATACCCTTCCCGCCTGAGTGCTTTTAGAGGCCAAAAACCGTTTGAACGTAAGCAGTGCCTTTCAAGAGTACATCCCGCGCTGGGTTTAAAACTGTGCTGGACAGCAGGGGATACAGCAGCCCCATGGCCAAACACATGATGGCCAAGACCACCAGCGCGATTCGCATCAGAGATGGCACCTCTTTGATCTTAGCTAACTTTGCCGGCAGATCCCCGAAGAACAGGTTGCGCTGGACTTTCATAAAATACAGGATGGTCAAGAAGCTGACCAACACAGCCACGGAAGCGAGGATGTAATGACCTGCCTGGACCAAGGCGATGACGATGATCAATTTGCTCCAGAATCCATTCAGAGGCGGAACCCCGGAGATGGACAAGAAACCCACCGTGGCAGATGTGGTGGTCACCGGCATCCGCTGGCTGAGCCCACCCATCAGGCTCAGTTTTCTGGTGTCAGTACTGTACTCTATAGCTCCCGAAGACAGGAACAAGAGGGCCTTAAAAGTGGCATGGTTCATCAGATGGAAGAGACCACCCACAATTCCCAGAGGCGTTCCCAGGGCTAGGCCCACCACCACATAACCGATCTGACTGATGCTGGAATAGGCCAGCATTCGCTTCAGATCATCCTGCCCTATGGCCAGCAGCCCTGCCACCACCATCGACAGTCCTCCCAGGACCATCAGCACCGAAGAGATGAAGGAGCTGAGGCCGAAAACATTGAAGATCAATCGGATGAGCGCATACACTCCCAGGGCTTTAATCAGCACACCGGATAACATGGCCGAGATGGGCGCCGGCGCAGCAGGATGGGCATCGGGCAACCAGGGATGAAAGGGCACCAGGGCCGCCTTGAGGCCAAAGCCCATGATGAACAGGGATGTGCAAAACAGAACGGCGCTGTTCACTCCTTTGGTGCCTATGGTTCGGGCCACATCCGCCATGTTCAGGGTTCCGGTGAGGCTATACAAGATGGCGATGCCCAGCAATATAAAGGTGGAGGCCACTCCGCTGAGGATGAGGTACTTGAAAGAGGCCTCTAGCTCTTCATGCTCGCATCCGAAAGCCACTAAAGCGTAAGAGGCAATAGAGGCGATTTCCAGAAAGACAAACAGGTTGAAGAAATCTCCGGTGAGAACCACGCCGTTCATGCCACCCACCAGTAGCATGAAGAGGGCATAATATTTGGGCTTGGCCGTGTATCGGTCCATGTACTGAAGGGAGAAAATGATGACCAGAAAAGCGATCACACTGATGGTCAACAACAGAAGAGTGCTCAGGCCGTCGGAGACCAGGACAATCCCCCAGGGGGGTGGCCAGTTGCCCATGCGATAGATGCTGGGCTCCTTGCCGATGTTGGAGATGGAAAAGATTACCAGACAAAGGGAGATCAGGAAAGCAAATAGGCCTCCAATTCTCCTCCATAGCTTCGCCAGGATGAGCATGAGGAAAGCCGCTCCCAACGGAAAGGCGATGAACAGGGGTAGAATATGGTTCATCAGCTCGGGCTC
>Ga0209635_10000800_pt1 | contig 22674 bp, 24 predicted proteins | sample DeeMarSWOR230_32_FD_187463 | JGI IMG/M metagenome (GOLD analysis project Ga0209635, IMG submission 187463) | Marine sediment microbial communities from White Oak River estuary, North Carolina - WOR-2-30_32 (SPAdes) (version 2) | ecosystem: Environmental > Aquatic > Marine > Intertidal zone >...
TCGTTGAGGGCTTGCGCGAGTTTGTCGCGGGTTCGTTGCCAAATGTTACTTATTGCTTTACTGCGTGGGAAGGGCTTTTCTCTTGTGTGTTTGTTTAAATAGGTTCGTAGCATATCGGCGGTTTTCTGCTTGAGTTTGATACTGCGTGAGTTGTGTCCTTTGCAGCCTTGCGCGTTGATGATGTCCTGTTCGGTATCTATTTGGTTGCGTGTCATTTCTGCGAGTTCGCAACATTCTAAGCCTGTTTCTTTCAGGATTGTGAATATGGTTGCGTATTTTGGTGTTGAGGCTGAGATTATCTTGTCAACGTTGGCGGTGGTGGGTATGAGTGGTATTTTTCGTTCCCATTTGTAGCGTGGCTTGGTCCATAGTATCTGATTGACTTTGCAGTATTTGTCGTAGGCGAAACAGAGTTTTATCTTGGTTGAGTTGGCGACGTTCTTCTGTGCGATGTGTTCTTTTACGGATTCGGGGTTGTTGAGGTCGGCGTGTTGGCTGAGTTGTCTGAGGCTTGCGGATATTGACGTTAAGTGTTGTCGGCGAGTCCCTGTTTCTTGAGTTCTAATAAGGTATTTATGATTCGTCCGTTGATGTCTGTTGTGTGGGGTCGTAGTCTAGCAACTTCATCTGGATTGGGTGCTATCCTAGTCCCAGTGAGGCTAGTCTGGTTTAGGATACCAGCCTGGGGCGCTGGAGGTCCGGGGTTCAAATCCCCGCGACCCCACCATACTCCTTCTCTGGAAATCCAGATCATTGCTGCTTAGAGCCAGTGAGGTTTTCCAACAAGATACTGGGTTAAGAAACCTGAAAACTCAGTGTGAGCCGTATATAGAGCTTGGATCTCTTCATTTGTCAAAATCTGAAGAGTCTCGGCGACGGTTCGCGCAATGAGATCTGCCACTCCAACTTGTCGTCCGCCATCCTTCAGGGTTTCCGAGAAAAGAGCTACAACATCTGTATACTTTCGTCTGGTTTCAACTATCCAGCGCCCTTTTTCTACGCGAGGTCCCGAAAGTGTCTTCGGCGACCCAACATGCTTTTGCAGAAACTTTTCGCAATCAGCTCTCTTCTCGATCGGTGGACCCAAATGTCTTCTTATAGATGGAAGATAACGATGTTCAATTTCAAATGTGAGAATATTGAAGTCGTGTTCGTTGCTCCAAACGGCGTCACAAATAACGCTGAAGTCATGCTGTTTCAGCAATTTGCGCAACGATCTCTGTGACTTGTAAAGTTGCCCCCACAAAACGTCTGGGACTGCATTGACCTTCCCGAACTTCAGAAAGATTAACGTTGAGCCACGTGTCTCCAGAATCTCTGCTATCTTTCTCGGGGTGAAAGCCCGCGCCTCTGGCGGATAGAAGTAGTTCTCGCTTGGCTCTTGGAGAAACATCCGTGAAGCTGCAATGAGTTCGTCGAGGCATTTTCTTCTCAGGGCAGAAGCGACATTTCTTCCTTTGTCAACGGGGTCCACTGCAATTAGGGGGTTCTCGAAAATCTTTTCGGCTTCGCGTTCTCTTCCTTTGTAGAAACCTGCGTAGTCAATAAGTCTGCGTTCTTTCCACTCGGCAAACGAATTCAAAACCCTCAGGAATGATTCGTAATGGAGCGTAAGCAATTCGCAAAGGTATCCGCTGAACCCGCCGACTCTTATCTCTGCTCCATAGGCACCAAGGCCGTTCAAAAACTTCTTCAAGAGGCGGACTTCCCCACGAAGATTCTCATTTAACCGCGAATTCATGTAGTCCGTGTGGAACGGTGTCCTATCAGTGGCGCTAATCCACTCGCCCTTCTCAACGCGATAGCACGGGACGATATTTATCCTAGTGGCATTAACAAACGCCTCCAGGTAAGGATGCTCAGCGAAACGTTCCACCTGCCTAGAGCCTTCTGTGGCTTCCTTTGCGATTTTCAGACAAATCGTTCCAAAGGCCGTTCGTGGCATGCTTGTCGGCACCTGCATAAAGATGTCGACGTCAGGTTCACCACTAAGCCATGTGTCCTTCGCCACCGAGCCTTCCACGCGCACCTTCGCGTTTACTTCATTCTTCTTAGCAACTGTAGCAACCTTATCATTCAACTCCTCAGCCAACGAGAGAACCTTTTCTCTTTCCTTTTGGCTCGGAGTAACCCTCTTCAGAACCGCGGAACAGACTTCTTCTAAGGTTAAAGGCATAGAAGTCACACGTCTTTCAGTGACAAACCTCTCTTAACGTTGAGTAAATTGGACCTTTCGGTGTTAAAACGCTCCGTTTCAGCCGTAGACACGCCGCATTCACAATACCAAATTCATAGTCCGCTGAATCCATTATACAGCGGATGAGCTCAGATTTGCCTCGCCCCGACCTCACACGCGCAATTGTGAGATGCGGACTGAACCCTTTAGAGTCGGGTTTGAAGCCGAGTTCACGCAGCTTGGGCTCCAATTGGCCAAAGATACCGCTGAGTTGGTCAGCACCCTTTCCGATTCCCGCCCAAACCACCCGAGCGTACTGCAGTTTAGGAAAAGCACCTAGACCTCGAATTTCTACATCAAACGGCGAGAGCGAAACCTTCTGCATGACTCCATAAATCAGATCCACCATATGGGCGGTTACGTCCCCGAGAAAACGCATAGTCACGTGAATATTTTCCGGCTTGACCAGCTTCAAATCTGCACCGGTTCTGACAAGCATCTGCTGAGCCTCGGAGAAACGTTCTATAATTCGTTCATTGTCAATGTCAAACGCAATGAAGCTTCTGATCTTCTCTGACATACAAGACGCTCCTCGCTAGTCCTTCAACAATATCAATCATAAGTGTTTTTTTGTACGGAACCTTGCTGTCACCACTCTACTTGAGCGCGCGCGATAAGCCGTGTAAGAACCGCGCTCTCGAAAGGGCCAACTGGGTTAATTCTATCTATACATCACCGTTTGCCGTCGACTTTCGCTTTAGAAAAGCCTTATGCAATTCTTCTACTCGTTTCTTGCTGATGTAACCTTTGTGAGGACGAAAGCCGCCGGAGAACCCTTTGGGAATATGCAGCAGCTCGTGAATCAGGGTCTTTTCCTTCTCTTTGTCACTCAGTCTGTCATAGTGTTCAGAGATGACTTCGATTACATATGAGGGGGGACGCATCAGGGCCTCTTGCCAGATTTTTCCCAACCCATAGATGCGGGCGATTGTGTGCTTGGATTTTGAACCCTGACTTCGGTAACAATAGACAAATTGAGGCACAATGTGAAACAAGTCCAAGCTTTCGATGATTTCATCTACTAGGCGCTTAATATCAAGAGCCTCTCTATATCTTAAGCTCAAAACTGCTCCCCTCAAACTCAACATGTCGTCAGAGTGGAGATAATACTTCCTGTATTTACGATTTAAGAATTCGTCTCCCATCAGTCAAAGACTTCCTTCTTGGCCACTCGTGATCGCGGAAAAGAGTGCCATAGCCTAGATGGTGTTCCAAGCCGAGAATTTATGGTTTCGTTCAGGGTTCTCATCTTTCATGTACAACAAGCCATATGAACCTCAACACTGAAAAGACGATTATGAGCTTCAGAGGCGATTCTGAGAGACAAGCAATTCTGAGAGATCAAAGAACAAAGAGGAGAAAGAAAACCAGCAGGAGCAGATACGTTTCACTGATTCTTTCAGTCATAAAACCGAGAATGATGCTTCTGGATATTGGCTGCGGAACAGCTCACATAATTCAGGAGCTGGCTGCGAGCAATAGACGCTCCCTTTTTGTCGGGCTTGATGTTTCCCCTGCAATGCTAAAAGTAGCGAAATCAAACACTGTGAAGTTCCGCAACATCACACTTGTGGAAGGAGATGGATTGAGACTTCCCTTCCCAAGTGGGATATTTGACATCGTGATAACACGATTGGCTGACTATTCTCAGCGGGAAGCATACCGCATTCTAAGGAGAAGAGGATACTTTCTTGAATGTAGCTTAGGGCCAGATGCTGATAAGGAAATTAAAGAATTCTTCCCCGAAAGGATTGAAAGGGAGAACTTCTTCTTTCCACGAGACCTGCGAACGTGGAAACAAGAGGTCTGCGAAGACATCGGAGAGGCGGGTTTTACCGTTTCCGCCATAGACGACTATGAAGAAGCGAATTACTATGAAACCGAGGAAGAATTGATGAACCTAATTGAAATGGTCCCTCTTGTCAGAGAATTCGACAGAGAAAAAGATGGAGACAGAATCCGAGAGCTTGCAGAGAAGTATGGCAGTAAGAAAGGAGTTAAGATTACTTGGCACTACTACATTTTGATGGCAAGAAAGTCCTAAGCCGACGTATAGTTTCCTTTGGAAGTCAGAAGAGCTGAAGCGAAGCGAAATCAGCCTTCGCATACAAGTAACCTAAACGAGAAAACCGAGTCGTTTTTGAGCACGGCATATCGTCTCCTCACATCTCTAGGCTTCTACTTCCGTATGTCATAGTCTGCAAAAGAATATGAATGCCAAGCAAAATGATTGGTAGGACTTCGACTTAACAGCTGATATAATGGCCACTTTTTTCCAGAATACTTAAGTTGACTGTTCAATCTTACGGATTGAAACGATGGAGAAGCAGAGGAAGGGGTATAGACATCCAAGCTAACCAAACAACATTTAGAAGCTATCTGACCTTCTGGTCGGGACAACTAGTCTCGTTACTAGGATCATCAATTGCCAGTTTTGTAATAATCTGGTGGATAACCCTTGAAACGGAGAGTGCCATGTACCTGGCCATCGCCTCTCTTCTTGGTTTTGCGCCTATGATAGTTTTAGCACCTCTTGCAGGCGTGTTTGTGGACCGATGGAGCCGTAAAGCGTTGATCGGTATAGTAGATTTCCTGCAAGCTTTAGCTACTCTCGTACTCATCTTCCTGTTTTCGTTAGGTTACGTTTCAATTTGGCAGGTTCTGGCACTACTCACACTACGAGGCGTTTTTCAGGCCTTTCATAACCCTGCAGTGTCAGCTATCGTTCCACTGATGGTTCCTCGAGGCAAATTGAGTCGTATTAACGGTTTGAATTTCCTCCTCTCTGGCGCAGTTTCACTCGTTGGACCGGTTCTTGCCGCCCTTCTGTTGGAATTTTGGGAGATCGGTCAGATTCTTTGGATTGATGCTGCTACTTTCATAGTTGCTGTGATACCTCTCTTGATGATCAAGATACCTTCAGTAACGAAGAAAGCAAGAGAAAGCGGGGAGAAGGCTTCTTTCAAGAGGGAATTCGCAGAAGGCTTCACTTTCATTAGGAAAGCGAGAGGATTTCTAACTCTCATAGTGGTGGCAACTGCTTTGAATTTCCTACTCTCTCCATTCTCTACCATCATGCCATATTTTGTGAAGTTTGATCACTTCGGAGACGCCTCGGACCTGGCTTTGGTTCTTGCCAGTTTTCAAGGAGGGATTCTCGTCGGGGGCTCATTGATGTCGGTGACAAAAGGATTCAAAAGGAAAATGGTTGCAGTTGCAGTTTCCATATATGTCATCTTTCTAGGAACAGCTCTTATTGCTCTCACTCCTACAGAACTTTTCTGGTTTATGGCATTAAGCGCATTAATCACGGCGATCTGCCTTCCAATCGCAAATGTGTCAATCCAAACCATTATTCAGACCGTTGTCCCCCTGAATCTGCAAGGTAGAGTGAATTCAGTCATCGGCTCCTTAGCGTCGGCGGCGTCACCATTTGGCATGATTCTTTCAGGGGCAATAGTTGAATACACAAGAACGGCGAACCTGCTTCTTGGGTGTTCAATAGCCGGGATGCTGGTGATGACATTCTCATGGTTTCTCACCGACATCAGACACGTCGAAGAAATGGAAAGGCAAGACTCTAACCCAGTCCAATTAGACAACAGCAGCCTCCACTGAATAAACAAGGCAATCCTGATCTGTTTTCTCCATTTTCTTCAGTAATGGCGATACTTAGAATCACAACGGTGCCTGTGTGAGCATCTTTAAATTCCTGATAATTGCATTGGCAAGTAGGACGCTTCAAAATGACCATGGTCGTTGTAGGCATAGCTGGCATGCCCGGTGCTGGCAAAGCTACTTTCAATGAGCTAGCCAAACGTAGAGGCTTCACAGTAGTTGTGATGGGAGACGAGATCAGGGAGGAAACATTGCGAAGAGGGTTAAAGCCGACGCCGGAAAACATTGGAAAGATTATGCTTCAACTAAGAGAAGAGAAAGGCCCAGCAGTTGTGGCAAAGAGGTGCATCCCAAGAATCAGCATAGCCAAAGGAAAAATTGTCATTGTGGACGGGATCCGAAGTCTCCATGAAATAGACGAATTCAAAAGGCAGTTTCCAAACTTCATCTTCATCGCTGTTCATTCCTCACCTGAAACCCGATTCCAACGCCTCTTCCGCAGAAAACGAAGCGACGACCCCAAAGGTTGGAGAAACTTTCTAGAGCGCGACCAGCGAGAGTTGGACGTCGGCTTGGGTAACGCCATTGCAGTGGCAGATTACCTTGTTGTAAACGAAGGTACAAAAGAAGAGTTTAGAATGAAAATTGGTCAAGTCTTAGAGGCTGCGTTGAAAAGATGGATGAAGTAAACATTCGAATTGGAGCAGAGGTCAATCTAACAGAAGACTTAAAGAAGGTAAAACGGGCAGTGGAAAACATGTTCAGTATAGTGGAGTTTGAGGTAAGGCCAGGCGACGGGGGAAGCTTGCTTATAGCCAAGACGAAAGGTCGTGAAGGATTATCCAAACTTTCTAATCTGCTTCGTAGGGAAAGGATTCGGGATGCTGCCCGCAGAGTACTATTCAAAGGATTAAGGGAGCATTCGGTCACTTTCTACTTGAACAAACAAGTTGCTTACGCTGGACATGTCTCGTTCTGCCAGCCAGTTGCAGAGTCTCCACTTGGACCACTGGAAGTTCAAATCACATGTGACAAGCCGAAAGAGCTTATTGAGTGGCTGGCGCCAAGAACCACGTGAGGAGAGTGAATGGCTAGATGAAGATTCTCGTATTAGGCGGAGCTGGCGCGATGGGAACGGTCACTGTAAGAGACCTAGCAGAAAGCCGTGACGTTTCTAAGGTTATTGTCGGCGACGTTTCTATCAAAAAAGGTAACCAACTCAAGAGGTTGATAGGAAGCGGAAAGGTTTCAGTTACGCGTGTAGATGTATCAGATCGTGCGGGTTTAGTTGAAGCAATGAAAGAGGCGGATGCTGTTGCTAACGCTACACCTTATCATCTCAACCTTCAAATAATGAAGGCAGCCATGAGGGCAGGCAAAAGCCTCACAGATCTCGGCGGAGTTTACCACACAACCGTGAAGCAATTGGAACTCGCCAAGAAGGCTGAAGAAGCTGGAATCACTGTTGCATTGGGCTGCGGACTAGCGCCTGGAATCACCGATATACTGGCGAAGTATGCGGCCGAAAAGTTGGATGCTGTGGATGAGGTGCACATCAAATATGGTGAAGTCAACCTTTCACCAGCCAAGTATAAGTGGAGTTTTCGCACAGTTTTAGAAGAATACACAAAAGGACCCGTTGTATATCAGAACGGCGAGTACAAGGAGCTTCTGCCTTTCTCTGGAAAACAGACTGTGAAGTTCCCGGAGCCTATCGGAGAGAGACCATGCTGTTATGGCTTGTATTCTGGAGTGGCAACTCTTCCTCACACGGTTAGAAAAGGAGTGAAAGTCGTTGATTGCCTCATGGTGCACAGGGAAGAAGACGAGCAAAGAATCAAAGTACTTGACGAAATGGGACTAACAAGCACGGAACCCATCGATTTCAAAGGCGTCACAATTTCCCCACGAGAGTTTCTCCTTCGTTGTGCTCCCCCACCAGACGCAAAGGCCAGAGATGTGGCTGGAGCCATGGTTGAGGTAATCGGCGAAAAAGGTGGAGAGAGGACACGGTGCATATACAGTCTCGTTTATCCATACCACGAGAAATATGAGGTAAGCGCACTGGCTTACTTGACTGGGGTTCCACTGTCGATTGTGAGCCAAATGTTGGCCAAAGGAGACATCTCCGAGCTAGGAGTATTGCCGCCTGAAGTAGCTGTTAAACCTACACCTTTCTTTGCTGAACTAGCAGAAAGAGGTATCACAATAACAGAAACAACAGATAAAACCCGCATACTCTAAGCTGGTTGAACATGCCAAACATAGAAATCGGCCTGTCGATGCTCTTCTGTTTGAGCGAACCCTTCACCTCGCTTCTTAAGCGCTTAGAAAACATCAACGTGCATTATGTGGAACTTATGGACGAAGGACTGCACACACTCAATGGTACACGCGTCAAGAAGTTACGGGAGATAGCAGAGGCCCACAACATTGAGTTTATGGTTCATTCACCCTTCGCCGACATTAACATAGCTACACCCAACCCAGTTCTGCAAAAGACAATCTGGAAGCGACTGGAAACATCCATGATGCACGCCAGCCAACTTCAAAGCAGACTTTGGGTCTTTCACCCCGGACTGAAAACTGCCGTTACTCCTTTTTATCCCGGTTCTGACTGGAAACTAAATATGGATTCCGTAAGACAGCTGCAAGAAATGGCGGAGAAACATGGAGTAGAGATAGCTATCGAAAATGTACCTGAGCCCTTCCCGTTCATATTGAAGAGTGTGAAAGACTTCACGCGCTTTTTCGATGAGCTAGACGACGACTTGCACCTTGTGTTAGATGTGGGGCATGCTAACATAAATCAGCAGATTCAAGCCTTCATAACCACCTTTTCAGACAAAATAGCCCATGTGCACGCCAGTGACAACAAGGGAGATTATGATGCGCATCTAGGAATAGGCGACGGCACTGTCGATTGGACAGAAGTTGCAAAAGCGCTCAGAAGCGTAGGCTACCGAGGAGCAGTGATTATGGAATCAGTAAGAAACGTTACACAAAGCCTCCGTAGACTTCGGAAAATCTTCACTCAGCACTAAGCATCTTTTAAGGGAAGCCCGATTCTCATAAAGTCTTCAGCTATGTCGGTCTTGGGAAAGATCTTTCGCGCTTGCTCAAGCAGAACCTCCGCGTTCTTATATCGTGCGCTAATGTGTATCAGTATCAACCGTCTGACTTTGGATTTGTACGCAATCTCTGCTGCTTGGGCGGCTGTGGAATGGCCGTCTTCAGAGGCTTTATCCGCCAACTCATCGTCAAAAGTTCCATCATGAATTAGCAAATCCGCATTCCGAGCTAGTTCTGCAACACTTCTGGTGGGCCTTGTATCTCCCGAATAGGCAACCTTCCTTCCAGGACGCGGAGGCCCCACGACTTCTTTGGACTTGACAACCAAGCCGCTTGGAAGCTTCACTGATGATCCGTGTTGGAGCTTCGACCAAAATGGACCTTCGGGAATTCCCAGCGCTTTCGCCTTTTCCAGGTCGAACTTTCCTGGTCGAGGCTTTTCGATGAAAGCGTAAGCTAGGTTAGGGACAACATGATCGGCCCAGACCGCATGTACTTCATATTCCCTTTCTTCGGACACAATATTGCCATCTCTAATCTCGAAGACTTCAAGTGGAAACGCGAGATGGAACTGGACTGTCTGTTGGATGGCATTCAGAAAGTCGCCTATTCCTGGCGGTCCATAGACTTCCAGTTTACGTTCTCTATCCAACAGAGACATTGTCTGAAGCAGTCCTGGCAGCCCGAGAACGTGGTCTCCATGCAGGTGCGTAATGAAGACCTTTGTTTTTCGGTGGAAGCCGACACCGGCCTGAATCATCTGTCGCTGGATGCCTTCGCCGCAGTCGAATATTAGGAGCTCATTCTGCCTCTGAATTGCTATCGCTGGGAGACTTCTTTTCGGTGTTGGTATGCTTCCTGCCGTTCCAAGAAAAACGACGAGCAAACTCATCTTAACGCCTCTCGAAAACTGCGATTTCACGGGTCAGGCTGCTATGGACACGCACAAAATGGGATTCTACATGTTTCAAACTTAGCTCTTCACCTAACATGCCTGCCTTCACCGATTTAGGCGCCGCAATGCAGATTCGCCGTTCTGCTGCAAGACAGTCTTGTAGAGTTGAAAGAGCCCCTTTTATTATTTGACTTGTTTTCCGTCCAATGGTGGTTGCCAACTTACCATAAGGAGGATCGGTAACGATGCAGCTAGCTTTGATTGTTGGAGGGCGTAAAGCGTCCGCCACAATCAGGCCTTCCGGTCTGATGCCATAGCGCAGAAGGTTGCGGAGGCTTCCTTTGACCATGCGTTGTTTCACATCCAGCCCCAAAACGCGGCATCCAATCAGTCCGGCCTCGACAAGCATGCTGGCCGTTCCGCAGAACGGGTCTAGAACAAGTTCGCCAACTCTTGGCTTGGTCAGGTTCACCATGCATCGCGCAAGTTTTGAAGGCATAGCGGATGGATGGAAGAATGGTCGTTTTCGCGGGTCCCTCTGAATGAAGGGTTTGGGAGAAATCTCAGCGACTTTCAGTCCGAATACAAACTTGCTGTCAGCGAGAACGCCGAAGAAGACCTTTTGAGGATTCGTTAGATCAACCTTCACCCCTTTTGCTTTGTTTAAGATGATTTTCCCAAGTTTTCGTTCAAGGTCCAAGCCTAAGAGATGAGGGGCGCTTTCTTTCACTCTGCGAACACGAACTGCAAAGCTTTCGCCTTTCTGAACGAACTCTTCCAGGGGAACTGAATGTGCCATTTTGAAGACTTTGTCAGCTTCCGCGGAACAGCATAGTAGTTCTAGTCCGCAGACACGGGTCATAGAGGACCGTAATTCGATAGATTTCACGCTTTCAAAGCTAACATCAACACGTAGAACCTGCGAGAGTCTCTCGAGAATCTGATACTCGTAGCCTTCAGCCTCGAGAATGGCATTCAGCTCCGAAAATGGAAGAGTCGGATGCTCGCCCGAGAACAGGAAAAAAAGCTTGCTCACTTTTTCGCTCATCGTCTGGTCAAAGCCTTGGCAATCAGAGGTGCTATAGAGACCACGTTGACGTGACTCGGAACGCTGTCTGTGCCTATTATGCTATCAGCTCCACTTTGAACTATCTTGCTTTCAGCTTCGCCTATCAAAAGAGGATGCACACAAGCGACGTGAACCGCTCGAGCGCCTTGCTGCCGCGTCCACGCAACAGCCTTAACCATTGTTCCGCCGCTGCTTATAATATCATCAAAGATAACCACATCTCTGCCCTGAACCTGCAGAGGCTTCTTTTCAATGGTCACCTTGCCCGTTATCCTATCGCGCTGGGTGGGAATATATCCGTAGCCGCCTCCTAGAATCTTGTCTGCTTCAGCTGCCGTGGCTAAGCCTTTCTTGCCGAGTGCCAGAGAGAAGGCCTGATCCAGGCCCGTGTTCTTGAAATGTACAGCCAGAAGAGGAACGGCGGACAAGTCTTCGATCGGTACTTTTAGAGTTTTGAGGATGGCGGGGTTGTGCGAATTCACGGTGAAGATTCTGGTTACACCGCAGGTTTGAAGTAGGGTGACTATAGTTCGTACGCTGAACACCTCTCCTGATCGAAAACGTTGGTCTTGTCTTGCATAGGCAAAGTAGGGCACGACCGCTGTGATTGATTGAGCTTTGAACTCTTTGGCGGTGTCTGCCATGAGCAACAGCTGAACGAGATTCTCGTCTTGAGGAGGGCTGGTGGTTTGAACGATGACAACCTCTTCATTCTCAACGTCGCCGTTGAACCGGATGTAGGATTCTCCATCTGGAAAGTGTTTGAACTCGATTGGAACAATTCTCTGCTTCAGCAATTTGGCTATCCTGCGGCCGAGTTCTTCTGATGCTGGACCTGGAACAACTACCATGATCGTGCCTCTTACGGGAGTTGCGTTCTGATGATAAATAGAACGGCTATGTTATAGTTTTTCCTTTTCATCACTAACTTGTGCAAGTTTATCAAGCGTACGCATAAGAATTTTGATCTCCTCAATTTCTAATGCAACCTCCAATGAACTGTGTAGCTTTTATATTCACTCCACTTCATCTTCTCCCTCAGGGGAAAACATGTTGGATATACCATCTATTTCAGCAATAGTAGCAGCAGTAGGTGTGATAGTCGGTGTCATCCTAGCCGTATTAGAGCTGAGAAACATTACTAAGACAAGACAAATGGAGCTTATCATGAGTATCTATTCGCTTTTCAGCACAAGAGAATACATAGACGCCTGGGAAAAAATCAGGACCAGTGAATTCAAAGATTACGATGAGTATGTGGAAAAGCATGGATTGAGAGAGTTCATGCAAGTGGCCTCACTGTTCGAAGGACTAGGGTTTCTACTGCACAGAGGATTTCTAGATATTGACCTCGTTCGTGAACTCATGAACGAATCAACAAAAATGACGTGGGAAAAGGTCAAACCGATGATAAAAGATGCTAGAGAACAACTCAATCAAAGGAAAGCGGGTGAATATGTCCCCATATACCAATGGTGGGAACATCTCTACGATGAAATGCAGAAGAGAGAACAGAGACTACAACAAACACACCAATAACCCTCTCTTCTCTCTTTTTTCTCTAGGTTCTCCCATAAGCCATAAGAGCCAGAATTCCAAGCCATAAGAGGCAACGAAGAGCGGGTGAATGCCAGTTGACGATTAAGGCAGTTTTATTTGATTTAGGAGGCACACTATTAGATTTTAATTGGGAGCATCCAGCGGAGATATATCAAAGAGCTCTATCTTCATTGGGCATCTCTAAATCATTTGATGAGGCAAAAACTGCATTCTTGAATGCTGAAAAAGAGGCTGAAGATCTCAATCTGTTTTCATCTTTTGGCAAGATGGATCAAGAGGAGTGGGGGAGCCAATGGGGTACTCTTGTTCTGAAACACCTTGGAATAGAGAATGAGGAGCTTGTTAGAACCGTTCGATCCAAATGGTACGGTTTTGCGAACTTCACACTTTATCCAGAAGCAAAGGATGTTCTGACGGAGCTTCAGCAAAAAGGGCTGAAATTAGGACTTGTAAGCAACGGCTATGAAGAGGGGATTCACCGAGATCTTAGAGAATTGAATCTTGAGAAGTCAACCTTTGACATCATTGTCGGGGTGGACACGGTACAATGCATGAAGCCTCATCCCGACATTTTCAAATTTGCCCTTAGGAAACTGAAGGTTCGACCAGAAGAGGCAATGTTTGTTGGAGATGAGATAGAACTTGACTATAAGGGAGCTAAGAATGTAGGCATGCATGCATTGTTGATTGATAGAACAGAGAAGCAGAAGCAGAGCGGCGTGAGGACAATCAAGAACCTGAAGGAGATTCTCTCTCAAATTGACGGAGATTTCTTCCGCAATTCATAAAGAATAGAAAACAATGAATGATACATATGACAAAATCCTTTGTCTGTTTCTGGGAAGGTGACAGGAAGCTAGCAAAAGAAAGGGCAAATCGTGTTCTGAAGCCAGTAGGAAGATACTACAAAAGGGCAAAGAAAGTCCTGGAACTAGGTGTGGGCATTGGGGCTGTCTTGGAGAATTTTCCTAAGAGATTTGAGGTTTACGGTCTAGACATTAAGAGGGAGTATGTCGATGTCTGCAAGGAAAAAATCAAAAGAGGGAAATTCTTCGTGTCCAGTATGCACAATTTTCGGCTTGGGGAAAGATTTGATGTGATTTTTTCTGTATATGATTCTATCAACTTTCTGGAGACGTTCTCTCAATGGCAATCAACATTCAAGGCAGTGTATGCCCATCTAGTTGAGAAGGGGTTGTTCATCTTTGACATGTACACGCCAGCAGCATTGGAATACTTCAAAGGGAGGAAAGGTACAGCCAGCAGAATCTCAAAGGGGTATGAAATGGAGTGGGCCATTGTCAAAGGGAACACACTCACATGGGATTTCAAGATTTTCGAAAAGATAACAGAGGACACCTATCAAATCAATGAATACCTGTGGAAAGAAACAATCTTTCCAGTTCCAAAGGTTGAATCCGCTCTTTCCAGACTGTTTAAGATTCTCGAAAGCAAGCAATGGGAAGAAGACAGAAGAGTGCTATTTGTGTGTAGAAAGAAAACATGAATATCAAAGCGGTCTCTTTCTTTTACCATCCCATAAAGGATTTTCTTTTCCCTTAGTTCTTCCCGCAGTTCCCTTGTTCTTTCATCTAAATGAGGCGTCTTCCAGAAGCACTTTTATCTCTATCGTTGGATAGTAGGATTTTGTGGTGGAAATCGCATGGGCAAGTCTTCTCTGGTTTCGGGCTTCTATAAGCTCAGCCCCAAAAAACGTTTAGCCCTTGTCAAGGATTTTGCTGGTCTATCAGAGGAAGAGTGTACCTTACTCAGAAATACGGGTTCTTTGCCATTGGATTTGGCTGATCGTATGATAGAGAACGTCATCGGCGCCACACAAATGCCTTTGGGAATAGCTGTGAACTTCCAGATCAATAAACGGGACTATCTAATACCAATGGCGATCGAGGAGCCTTCTGTCGTTGCCGCGGCAAGCTTCGCCGCAAAGATGGCAAGACAAGGTGGAGGCTTCCATACAAGCAGCACACCGCCCATTATGATAGGGCAGATACAAGCTGTAGACATAAAGGATCCCTATGCTGCAAGGATGCAAGTCATACAGGCAAAAGAGGCAATTCTGAAGAAAGCCAACGACCAAGACCCCGTGCTTGTTTCAGTCGGTGGAGGAGCCAAAGACCTCGACGCAAAGGTTATCCACACAACGCAAGGACCGATGCTTATCACAGAGCTGCATGTAGACTGCCGGGACGCCATGGGTGCCAACGCGGTTAACACGATGGCCGAGACAGTTGCTCCAATGATTGAACGCCTCACCGGAGGTCGCGTCTATCTACGGATAATTTCTAATCTGGCTACGAAGCGTCTGGCGAGAGCATGGTGCACCATACCGAAAAAGGCTATTGGCGGCGAAGAGGTAGTCGATGGCATAGTGAACGCTTACGCCTTTGCAGCGTCAGATCCATACCGAGCCGCAACTCACAACAAAGGCATCTTGAATGGGATAATAGGCGTCATAGTCGCAACATGTAATGACCACCGCGCAATCGAAGCCGGGGCCCATGCATACGCGGTCAGAAACGGCCGCTACACAACGCTGTCAACCTGGGAGAAAAACGAGAATGGCAACTTAATGGGCTCAGTTGAGCTGCCAATGGCGGTCGGCCTCATAGGGGGAGCTGTGCGAACTCATCCAATCGCAAAGATAGCTGTGAAGATTCTAGGGGTGAAAACGGCCAACGAGTTTGCCGAGGTTTTGGCGGCTGTCGGTCTGGCTCAAAACTTGGGAGCGCTACGGGCATTAGCCCATGAAGGAATACAGCGGGGACACATGTCGCTGCATGCAAGAAACATTGCTGTTGCAGCTGGTGCAACAGGCAAGCTAATAGACTTGGTAGCTGGAAGAATAGTTGAAGAGCGCAAAATCCGCATGGACAGAGCAAAAGAGCTAATTGAGCAATACAAGGCGTCAGGGAAAATCTGAAGAGACATCAACCGTCAGCATAATCAGCAACGATGGCGTGCACGCGAAAGTGGTGAAGTAAAAGTGGCGCTTCACGAAGCCATGTTGTATAAGAAATTAGCAGAAAGCAGAGTTAAGTGCATCCTCTGTGCGAGACTGTGCACCATACCGGAAGGTCGAGTAGGCTTCTGTCTGGTTCGAAAAAACAAGAAAGGCAAATTGTACGCGTTATCTTATGGAAAAGCATGCTCGGCGCAAGTTGATCCAATCACAAAGAAGCCTCTGTCGCATTTTCATCCTGGCGCATTGGTCATGTCGATCGCCACTGGTGGATGTAACTTCCGCTGTGAGTTCTGTGACAACTGGATGATAAGCCAAGACAAAGAGATCAGAGGTAGAGATTTCCCCCCCGAAATGGTGGTTAAGGTTACTAGAGAAAACGGTTGTCAAGGAATAAGCTACACTTACACTGAGCCAACCATTTTCTTCGAATATGCCTATGACACGGCTTCGCTAGCTCACAAGGCTGGATTCTTCAACACTTTCGTGACGAACGGCTACATGACACCAGAGGCGGTTAGAACAATAGCGCCCGTACTTGATGCCGCCACAGTCGACTTCAAAGGAGGCGCCGACCCCAAATTCTACAAGGAATTTTCCGCTGCGCCATCGGTTGAACCCATCTTCGAGGCGCTAAAAGAGATGAAAGAACACAACATACACGTGGAAATCACCAACCTAGTTGTGCCGAAGAGAGGCGATTCTTTAGAGAGAATCCGCGAGCTTGCCACTTGGATACAGGAAAACTTGGGCAAGGACACGGTCTTCCACCTGTTGCGGTTTCATCCAAACTACAAGCTGACTGACATTCCCTCCACACCTATTGCTACTCTGGAGAAGGCTTGCGAGACCGCGCGCGAAGTTGGACTGAACTATGTTTACATCGGGAACGTGCCAGGACACCGCTACGAAAACACCTATTGTCCCAACTGTAATGAACTGGTCATCAAGCGGTTCAGCTTCCAAATCACGAAGTGGGGCCTAACCAAAGACATGCGCTGCCCAGCATGCGGGCATAACATAGCCATCAAGGGAAAGTTCCATACAAGCGGCTTCTCGTACCCATACGGTATAATCTAAGAGCATGTTAGCAAGGCTTTTCTCTCTAGAGCTTAGTTAGGAACGTTTCAGCATCTTCAGGTTTAGAGAACACACCGTTTTCTAGCAGTTTAGCCTTGATTCGCTCTTTTGCTATCCTTTCGCTTGTATCCTCAGCCTTGTTTAATAGTTCCTTAGGCATCCAGCGTTCTATCAAGTCGTACGAGTATGTCATTCTTCGAGATTCGTCTCGACCAACAATGGCCACGGAGAATGCCACCTGCAGCTTATCCATCGCTTTCATGAACTCGTACTTCTTTGCTTTTCCAGCAAGGTTAAGGGCGTTCCTCAAGACTGTCGTAGACGTTGCTCCTCTCTGTTTCAAAAAGGCCAGAATATTCCGCGCCGTTTTGCTTAGCTCGTGTTTTCCACGTAATCTGTAAAAGTATGGAAACATCTCGAGGGAGATTAATGTGACCTGTTTGTGGACAAGCTTTCCATAGTGAATTTTCTTCTGTTCTGCGAGGTTGTCCGCCCACTGCCACGCCTTTTCAAATTTTTCCTCTTTATCTTTTCCCGCTGTGGCGTGATATAAGTTCGGAAAAGTGGACCCTTTTATGGGGAAGAGAGTAATGAAGCCAAATTTGTCTATGAAGATAAGCGCTTCTTCCTCGGTAGTCAATGTGTTTTTTCCAAACATTTTCTCACCGTTGCAGACAGTGCCTGAATTGTAACCCTATAAATTAATGTATAACGTTAATTGTGTTGAAGATGAAACTCGCATGTGGACGGTATGGAGACCCGACGCCTCAGCTGTGCTCAAAGACAAAAGGGCTAGGCAGAGTCTTTCACGATACTTCGATGTGATGCTGGTCGATAAGCCAGCGAGATTTATGATTGCAAAGAAGCTGGCCGCCAACTTTGACAAAGAAGACTCCCTGGAGAAGCTGTGGGCGCTTCATGATAGACTAACTGTTGAATACTACCACGTGGAGAAGGAAGTTGACACCCACCAAAAACGTCTGGAAGAGCTAGAAGCTCGTGGAAAATCTTATCTAGATTTGAAGATTGAGATCGCCAAGCGGATTCTCGAAGATTGCCATTTCTGCGCTCGCAGGTGCGGTTTTAATCGGCTCGCTGGAGAATTGGGCTACTGCAAATGCGGATCCCAGATTACTGTCTCGACGATTTTTGAACACATGGGTGAAGAACCTGAACTGGTCCCGTCTGGAACAATCTTCACGTTGGGTTGCACGTTGAGATGCCGCCACTGCCAGAACTGGTCGATCTCGCAGTGGTTTGAACACGGCGAAATTTACACGCCGGAGAGACTAGCGAAGTCGGTTGAGCACCTCAGGAAAAGAGGATGTAGAAACGCTAACTTGGTTGGTGGCGACCCCACACCATGGCTTGAACAGTGGCTTGAAACGTTTAAGCACGTGAGTGTGAACGTGCCTGTTGTGTGGAACTCTAACTCGTACTACAGTGAAGAAACTGCTCGCCTTCTCGCCGGCTTTGTCGATGTGTATCTGCTTGACTTCAAATATGGACCAAGCCAATGTGCCCAACGCATTTCGGATGCTCCTCACTACTGGGAAGCCTGCACAAGAAATCACTTGTATGGCAAAAAATATGGAGAACTGCTGATCCGTGTTTTGATCTTGCCGGAGCATCTGGATTGTTGCACTAAGCCAGTTTTGAACTGGATTGCTCAAAACCTCGGAACGTGGGTGAGAACCAACGTGATGTTTCAGTACCGTCCGGAGTGGAGAGCCGATGCGATACCTGAGTTGCGGAGAAGACTTACGCGGAGCGAAAAGGAACGAGCCATTCAATTGGCGAGAGAAGCGGGATTAACAAACTTCATAACTTAAACGTATCCTTAAGGCTATTCAGAAGCTGAGAGCGAAGAGGCTTGCGGCATGTTTGACATACTTATCAAGAATGCGCATATCGTTGATGGAACAGGCAGCCGGAGATTCAAAGCGGACATTGGAATTGAAGGGTCAGAGATTGCTGAAGTCGGTGGTTTGAGGTCTGCAAAGGCTGTAGAGACTATCGATGCTTCTGGGCTAGTGGCGGCGCCAGGGTTCATAGATATGCACTCCCACTCGGACTTCACATTGTTGATTAATCCCAAAGCAGAAAGCAAGATCCGACAAGGAATAACCACCGAGGTCATTGGAAATTGCGGCGGATCAGCGGCCCCGCTGAATGAAGCCATTAAAGATGAACTTAAGAAAACCGTGCCAATTCTCGCCGAGGCCGGTTTGAAGCTAGATTGGTCAACCATGAAAGAATATCTAGACCGCTTAGAAAGGCAAGGACTCGCCGTAAATGTGGTGTCGCTTGTTGGACACGAAAACGTAAGAGTCCATGCCATAGGATATGCCAACCGAGCGCCAATCGAAACTGAGCTTGAAGAGATGAAGAAAAAGCTGGCCGAAGCGATGGAGGAAGGCGCCTTCGGCATGTCAACGGGGTTGATCTATCCACCTGGGTGCTACGCGAAGACCGACGAGTTAATTGAGCTTGCAAAGGTTGTTGAGAGCTATGGAGGGATTTATGCGTCGCATATTAGGGGTGAAGGCGACACGCTTTTCAGTTCCGTGAAAGAAGCAATCGAAATCGGCGAAAAGGCCAAGGTGCCTGTGGAGATCTCTCATCACAAAGCTGGCGGAAAGACCAACTGGGGAAAGGTTGAGCAAACTCTTGAAATGATCAATGAAGCGAGAGCTAAAGGCATCGATGTGACATGCGACGTCTACCCTTACACTGCGGGAAGCTTCGGTCTAGCTGCGATGCTGCCACACTGGGCTCATGAAGGAGGAAGCAAAGAGCTCATCGAGAGACTCAAAGATGCAAAGATCCGCGAAAAAATAAGCAAAGAAATCCAGGAAGGCACAGCGGAATGGCCTAGTCCACTAAAATCGGCAGGATGGGACGCCACACTTATTGCTCGAAGTAAGAGGCATCCGGAGTTTGAGGGGAAATCCATTGCGGAGATTGCGCAGGCAAGCCGGATGAGCCCTTCTGAATTTGCTTTTGATTTGCTGATTGAGGAGAATGCCTCTGTCAGCGTTGTACGATTTGCGATGTGCGAGGAAGACGTGAAGCAGGTTTTGCAGTATCCTTTTTCAATGATAGGATCCGACAGCTCGACTGTTGCGCCGTACGGTGTCTTAGGTCAGGGTAAACCTCATCCGAGAGGCTACGGAACCTTTCCGCGAGTTCTAGGAAAATACGTGAGAGAAGAAAGGGTCTTAGCATTGGAGAACGCAGTGCGGAAAATGACCTCGTTGCCAGCAAGAAAACTGGGATTGGAAGCTAGAGGATTGCTCAAGGAAGGAATGCGCGCCGACATAACAGTTTTCAACCCCGAAACCGTTCTCGACAAAGCCACATATGTTAACCCACATCAATATCCCAAAGGCATAGAATACGTTCTAGTTAACGGAAAAGTAATTCTAAGAAAGAGCGCCCATACAGGAGCTTTAGCTGGCCAAGCCTTGCGGAAACATTTCCAGAAGTGAACCAAAAGCTATTTCTCCTTCGGTGCACATCTCTTCTCGCTGAAAAGGGCGACTTGAACATGCGGTATTGCCCAGAATGTGGAGGCGAAATGCGTTACGTTTCGGGAACCAAGCGCAATGTCTGCAAAAGCTGTGGTATCTCGCTTACCCAGCAGGAACTCATTGAACTGCGGCAGAAGCTGCGTCCAAGCATGACGACCGAAGAGGAGCAACGCCAGCAGCAGCGCAAAGAGTATTTGAAGTGGTGGCTAAGCAAGAAGAAATAGCTCTGCGCAATATGGCGCTTGATCGTTTCATTAGATAATATCCTTTTCCGCGCATGTAAACGAACTGAGTGACATGGGCAAGCAATGTATTGACATAACATTCTAATACTTCGAGGCTTAGTTCAGTATTGAATCATCATGAACCAGGCCTCCTCAAACGACCATTCCGCTGAACCTTTTGATGGTCTCGCTCAACTTGAGCAGATTCGTGGCATGGTTGAGTCCGAGTTTAGCATACAGGAAGGTTTTGTCGAGCACAATGTCCCAACCTTCCACGTAGAGAGGCGCGAGGATTCAAAGGAGGCCTTCTTGAGGCTCACCCGCCGTATGGAATCTTTAGGGCTTCTTCCGGTTCTTCGAAGGATAGAAGAAAAAACTGTGCTGCGGATTATACCGAAACCACCTGTAAAGCCCAGCCGGAACATCATAAATATTGGAATGCTTTTTGCGACTCTTGGAACCGTGTTCCTGTCTGGATACCTTCTATCTCTGGAAATCGGAAGTGCGTTGGTGTTCACAGGGGCGATTATGGCGATACTGGGTTCCCACGAGATGGGCCACAAGCTCATGGCCGACCGACACAGTGTAGAGGCGACCTACCCCTATTTTGTTCCAGGTCTTCCTCCCATTGGCACGTTCGGCGCTGTTATCCAGCAGAAATCGCTGCCCCCAAATAGGGATGCCTTGTTCGATCTTGGTTTCGCCGGACCGGTGGCGGGTTTCATAGTGTCAATAATCATTATGCTGATTGGGGTCAGGTTGTCTGTTGTCACCGATGTGTTGCCTCCAGGCGCAGGGCCGTGGCCCTATCCTAACCCTATCCTATTTGAGGTGTTGTTTTACATTGGTGTAATGTTTTTTCCACCTAGTGGAACAGGTCGGTGGATACTGGTGCATCCGGTGGTCTTCGCTGGTTGGGTTGGCATGATCATTACCATGCTTAATATAGTGCCGGTGGGCCAGTTTGATGGTGGTCATGTTGCTCGCAGTCTGCTTGGAAGAAGAGCCCATCGAATCCTTTCATATCTGGGAATCCTTCTTCTGATAATCGTATGGTATCCGATGGCGTTCATCGCCCTTTTCCTCGCTTTCTCTCGGCATCCAGGTCCTTTGGACGATGTTTCAGAGCCGACAACTCTCCGAAAGTTAGCTGCCATAGGACTGGTCGCGATTTTCATCCTTTGTGTGGCTCCAATATACCCGCTTCTAGCCTAGCGTGATCTGTTTTTCAATGAAACATCAGGTCTGAGAAGGGAAGTTAACTAATCAAGCGCGGGCTTGATTGCCTGAGACTTAAAAAAAGAGTGGAGTTTCAGATTTGTTTTGCGGAGACCGCGATCAAGGTTTCCATAGTATACTGAGTTGAGAAGCCAGTTTCCATAATGAACTTCATGGCGGCCGTTTCATTTGGAGCCTCAAAGATGATGATTCCATCGTAGCGACCGAATGTGAAGTAAACTTCACGCAGGATTATGCCTTCTGGAGCTTTGAGACGCTTAAGATGTTTGATGGCTTCTTCGCCTTTTCCTTTTGGTCTGAGCAGGGTTATGAATCGCATGCCGATGCCTCGCTAAGCGTTACGTGGTTTGTCAACTTAAGGCTTGAGACGACTTACGTTTATCAGTCCGATCTTGAGTGGGTCATCGTCGATCGTGTAGTCTGCCACATACGCGTCTTTTGGAGGTTTCTTCTTACGCATGGAGACTGACAGAGTCTCTGCAGCAATGTAGTCCTCGTAAGCGCGGAAGACCTGGGTCAGTTTTGGTCCGGCCTCGTAATAGGTTTCGATTTGGTCGGCAATGTCGAAACCTGCATCTTTTCGTTGGTTCTGTATGCGTCGCACGATATCACGGGCTAAGCCTTCGATTTTTAGTTCTTCGCTTACAACCGTATTGACTCCGACGATGACTTCTGGTTCTTCTGCCAAGGCGTAGCCTGTCTTAGGTTGCGTGCGTATTTCGACTTCTTCTGGGAGTAAAGTGATGACCCGATCGTCAACCTCGATTTCAACCTTCTGGTTCTGCTCAAGCGATTGCATGACACTTTCAGTATCCATTGCGGCGACGGTCTCACGTAGTCTAGGAAGCAGCTTTCCGAATTTCTTGCCGAGTAGATGTGGTCGCGGTAGTACCTCATAATTCAGCAGTTCCTTTCTCTGGGTAGTCAAGGTCAATTCTTTAACGTTAAGCTCATCCTTGATTAGCTCCGTGAACTCTTGAAGCCTCTTCAGCATCGCCTTTTCTGCGACAACTCGTGCTTCTTGCAGTGGCTGCCGTAGTTTTATCCCAGCCTTGTTACGTGCGGAACGCCCTAGGCTGCAGATTTTGATAGTCAAATCCATGTTCGCCATCAGTTTTTCATCGATGAGGGGCTTGTCTGCTTTTGGCCAATCGTTGTGGTGTACGCT
>Ga0209635_10000803_pt1 | contig 22636 bp, 13 predicted proteins | sample DeeMarSWOR230_32_FD_187463 | JGI IMG/M metagenome (GOLD analysis project Ga0209635, IMG submission 187463) | Marine sediment microbial communities from White Oak River estuary, North Carolina - WOR-2-30_32 (SPAdes) (version 2) | ecosystem: Environmental > Aquatic > Marine > Intertidal zone >...
TACCGATCTCCTTCGGCTTTAGAGCGAATCCACGATTGCCATAGCTCTGCACTAAGTTTAATGCGTCTTGCACGGTAGATACCAGGTCGTCAGATACCCTAGCATCTAAGCTCTTAATAAAAACCCCATAAGTACCCAGCCCGCGGATATAGGGTTTCGTCACTACGTCTGCTACTCCTGGCACAGATAGAGCCGCTAGTCTAATAGCGGTCTCATTAGCCATTTCAGAGGCTGTAACCTGGCGAGAAATCCTATATCTAAAGTCCTCATCAGACTCTATGTCTCGCCCGGTAGTAATAGCAGCTTGATTTCTGACTAAAAGAGTATTGCTAAGAGCGCCCACGTAATTGGTAAAGTCATGATTTACAAGTGAATCCTTACCTACATTGTAGACCTGTCCTTGCTGTGCAGCTGCTACTGGCACAGACTTGCTTCTAGCAGAACTTGGTAAAGTGGTCTCTTGTGATACGTAGTAGGTAATGCCATCATCTGCACCCGGTGAAGAGGGGGATGTATACAGCCTGGTTCCTTTGGGGATTGTAATGTTATTGCCACCATTGATGGCGCCAAAGTTGCCGGCTTCCGTATAGAAGATGACAGTCTCTGAGCCAGGTATCGTCTGACCTCTCATAGGCTGTAATCTCTGTAGTCCCACAAGCTCTCCAATCAGATCTAGAGCCTCACCTCTGGCGGAAGAAACATACGCCATAGCCAGATTGGCATCAAATATTTGATACTGCTCAGAAACTTGCCTACTGGTGATCTCCAGGATAGAGCGGGCTTTCGCACCTGGAGACAACTGGGTGATATTGGTCTCAGTTGTAAGCTGACGGAGTGCAGAGTCTAAAATCTCGCTGTATTCTCTCCTTAGAAATGCCATTGCTGATCTCCTAGAATGTCACTACACCCAGGTCCTCGAAATCAAAGACGAAAGGAATTTCCAGCTTACCTTCATTCGCTGCGTCTAGATCTCCTACATCTACGATAATAACCATTGCTAAAACATCCTGGTTCCATTGAGCCCACAGGATTTCAAGGTCATCATTATTAACAAGGCTATCTACCGTTAGACCATGTCGTAGTGACGATACTATCTTTTCAATAGTTTGTTCGTTGTTCGGCTCACCAACAAACTGCTGCATATTGGTGCCCAACCAGGGGTGATGGCGCCAATCACCAACATTACTAAGCACCCTGGTAATAATCTCCTGTTTAAGTGACAGTAGAGGAAAGACGGCGGTATCGAGCATCTTGCCACCTTCATCCACTATAACGTCTCCATCCGCAGAAAACCTAAGGTCTACTGCTTCGTAGTCAGCCATTGATGGCTACCTCCTATGCTAGGGCATTTTTGAATAGATTCACCACACTCTTGATTACACTTAGATTACTAAACGGGCAATCGAATAACAACACCGGATGAGGTGTCACTATTGTGGATGCTACCGTAGAAAGAATCTCTGGCCTGAATGTCCAGAAGCCAGATATTCGTATCTGTTTTGCGTCAGTTAGGATGGAAGTCTTACCGGCAATGAAATTGCCGAACTGACCATCCGAAGTGATATGGTGGTTCTTATCCCCTACCAGGGCAACTGTTTGATCTTTAAGACTAAGACCAGCACCTGATGTAGGTCTGAATTTCTTTAGCTTTTCACCTGTAGCCATGGCGATCTCCTAAATGGGGCTTGGACCACCAGATAGCAGTCTGGACCTACCATTAATCTTCAGTTCGGTAGCTGCCTCTGCCTCTCTTTTGTCTGAGGTGGTCAACTGTAAGATGCGTGCCTCTTCATATTCGTAACTGCCAAATGTCAACACCATTACTCTATCGCCCACTTGTGGAACCCAGTTGTCCACAAGATAATCCGCGGGGTACATAAACTGAATCCACGCTCCTGGGGCTACGATATTGTCCTTATCGTCTCTCTCTACTCCCAGCATATAATGTCCTTTGTGGTGTGAGGGAGTTCGCAAGGCCGCTACCTTAGCTTGATGATACCCAAGATCGATGCGGATCTCCGTAATGAACCCCATGGTAAGATACACTGGCATCTTTTCAGCTCCGAAGTGTATCCTCTCTATACCTGTACTTTCTGCTGAGTGTTGATCTGTAGCCATGTCTAGTCCCTACGGTGCGTTAATAAGGTTGTGATATCCATACTCAAGCGTTGCTTCTACTTTATATGGATCAAATAGATTGCTAAGAAATCTACTGGTAGCGTCGTATTTACCACTCACAGATTTCATCATAAGATTGATAGCGTTCATAAGAGGATTCAAGGTATCCGGATTTTGAAATCCCTCTATACCAGTGACGAATGGCTTCCCTTTGTGAAACACCGGCTGTATTCTTATTCTCTCATGTTCGCTAAGGAAATTGTTAAGAAAATATACCGGTATCAGCATGGGTAAAAAGAATAGAGGGTATGCCACCATTAGAGAGGCAATAAGCAAGTGTGAGCCAGCGTATATAGCACCAACACGAAAAGCCTCCCAAGAAGGACGATCTCTCCACGCTGTCTTCCAGTCTATACCTGCAAGGTTTAGCATGAATCGATATGCATACACTCCGACCGGGCCAAGAATGCTGGTCTTCATCTGGTCTGCCACACTAACAACAAGATCTGGCACAATCTGGGTAATAAAGCCGGTATCCTCACTAAAGGTGTGAACTACCTGCTCAACCTCTACGGGGCCAAACATCTCGTTGTAGTTATCTTGCAGGTAGACAATATCGTAAGGCCGTATCTCTGGATTGCCCAGAATAGTAATCTCTCCAGTGTAGATATCGCGCAACTGAGTCATAAGAAGAGACCTAGCAAAGCGCTCTCCCCTATTGGCTCCACGGGCATTTTCGTTATCTACATACAGCCAATTGATATTGCTCTCATCCATACCGGCAAGTTTCTTACGAAGAATATCACCTTCTGCCGCTCCTGTCCCAGCGAACTTACGCCCTCTTAACGTAATACCGTTATACACTCCACGCTTGGTAGTAATGAGACCATTGTCTATGATATCACTGTAGCTGGTAATGGTATGATAGCGGCGGAATGGCTCTCTTCTTTCTCCCTGCATAGCCTCCCAATCACGATAAAGAGCTGCTTCATTTTGAGCCACAGTATCACCACTTTCGTATAGTGGAATCTCTCCCATACCCATAGCGCCTACGTCGTAGGTAAGCAATCTGTTTTCCCGCTTCAGTCTGGTCTGTCTTTCTTGGTAGCGCTCCCAGGTCACAGCATCCGGAGTCTTAGTGAGATAAGTCATATCTGGCAGACCAAAGAATAATGTGTTTCTCCACCACGTACCCTTTCTGGTACCTTCGCTATATGGTCGAACTCCCATTACGTAGCCAGGAAATATACTCACAGCATCCATAAGCCCTTGCCAAAGGGTTCTGTTGTTAAGCGTAAAATACTCAAAGTAAGGAGAGTATTCACCCGGACCGGCGTCTGGATTATTATATGCCCCCACTATGTAGATGTTGTCGTCGCTAGGATTATTATTAAATGAGAATCTTCGCCAGAAAGTACCACGTCTTTCCGTTTCCTCTTCCCACGACTCCTTACGCCATTGCCACCTACCGAAGTGTTTCACTTCTGGCATCGTTAGTATCCACTGTGTAATACCATACAGGTGCTCCCTACGATCTGCTGTCATGTCTTCGTCGAGACCCTTGACTTCTTGAACCAGCTCTGTCGCAAAGGTCTGCGCTACTATGGTAACTTCCCCGGGACCAGGCTGGGCTTCTGTAACGTGTCCCACGAAAACAGTCTCTAACTTCTCTGGGTCATTGGAGTAACCAAGCTTTAAAACTATATCTGTACCTTCGCTAAATAGGATGCCCTCAGTGGCAATCTTGGCAGTTACGTATTGTTGTCTCTCTGTCTTGAGCTCAGCGATTTCCTTTTTCATATAGTTAAGTAGTCGGCGCTCTTGCTCGATTTTCGTACTAGCTGCTTTAAGTTGTTCTTTGGTTTCCTTGCGATGCTTCTCAAGTGTAAGGCGGTCCGGTTTACTTATGACAACTCCTGGATCGCCAGGCTGTCCCGTAGTAGGGATACCGTCCTTCTGCGCTTCAAGTTGACCTTTAGATTCTTCCAGTTTCTCAACCTTGTTACGCTGTTGATAGAACTTTCTGGTCTTCTCTGCAATTCTAGCATCGAGAGTCGCTCTTCTACTCTCGTTGACTGCAGCTTCGCTTGGACGCAGGAACTCGACGAAGTCACGGACCTCTTTGACCTGAACAGCTTTGTACCAGTCATCGCTTAATATATTGTCCTGAGTAGTAGTATCAACAGCCTGATAGATCTCAGTGCGGTATTGAGGATATCGATACAAAGACATAACAACTTCATTATAGAAAAAGGAATCCTTATATCCTCCAAAATCTAATGCGTATGTGGACATCACGTCCACCGAAATTCTCACAGAAGTATTAGGCGGGAGCTTTCTGAGCTCTGCAGGCGACACTTCCTTGCCATCTGCTTCTTGTGAGTGTGTAGGCGTCGTGCCCAATGGACCATAGCCTCCAGGAGTGGGCTTCTTCTTCTCCCAATCCATCAGCTTAGATACATAGTAGGCCTGTAGTGAAGTATTCCGCATGGTATTGAAGTGTTCGACCCAGTGATTGATAAGTTCATAGTTCTTTTGGTACTGGATCATATTTTGCTGGTCTCTGGTCAGTCGCACTTCGTCACCTTCAAGCTGCAGCTCTTCTTCTCTCAGATCTGTGAGCGTCTGCGTCTCTAGGAATCCATCAAGATTAGCCATTGATATGACACACATATCCGCTGGGATCTTACGCGATGCTACAAATCTAATCTCCTTAACAGCAAAGCCTCCCCAAACCTCTTCGAAACCCTGATAGGTTATTTGATCCCTACCTTCCTTGATAAAATAAAGTCTGAAAGTAGGAAACGCTTTGCGGAGACCAAGCTTATTACGCTTTCTGATAGACTCCAGTGCAGAATTGGCTATACTTTCAGGCGTAACCTTTGCATCTACCAATTGATCCAGGGGAACCATTTCGGTATCTTGGAGATTTTGATACAAGGTACTATCTCTCTTGCCCCTTGGTAGATTCGCTACATTAATAGCCTGTGTTTTTCCTACGTTCTGGTAGCTGGTTGAAATAAACTCCTGTACCTTACCAGTATCTACATCGGGAGCGGTCATCACGTCTTCTCGGATAAGCCGGCCAGCATCTCTTAGAGTCTTGGACATATCGTCGGTAGCATAATCGTCTGCGCCCTGCAGGAGAAATGGATTGTATACATAGAAATCTGGCTCGGTATCCACTATCTCGTTCGTGGCGGGATGGGCAGGTAGATCTAGATCCTGGTAGCAGGCATTTTTGTCCCTATTGATCTCAGAGAGCTCTTCAAACAGATGAGGGAACTCCCTACTAAGACCGTCATCTCTGACTAGCCAGGTGTACAGAGTGTTGTACAGATCTTCCTTGAGTTTACCTGCATCTTCCTGTATGTTCTCCAGATTAGTTTTCTGACCCCTGTAGATCAGCGACATGCCAGCAAGAGACTTAAGACCAAAAACATCATCGTCATCTGCATAGGAGAAGCCTTCCTCGTGGTTGCGTGTCACTTCTACTATATCAGCTGCAGCTTGCCACAAACGCACGTTTTCAGTGATCTGCCCTCTGGAGTTGCGTGGAACATTCTTTAAAACAAGATGTTCTTTAGGCGTATTGACACGATACAACTCAATACCGTGCATTAGGGCCAGGCCATCAGGAATAAGCGAGTTCTCATTCAAGTATTGCTCTTCGTACACCTTTTGTGCTTGGTTGGCAATATCAATTTTCTGTTGTGGAGTCAGCTCAAAAGCAGGGAAAGGGTCAGCGTCAGTAGGTAGCCAGCCTTGAGCTTCTCTTTCTAGCCGTGATCTGATCTGTTCATATTTCTCATTGGTTACATCCAAAACAGTAGTGGGATCGCCACCACTAATCTTGTTAAAGATAGCTTCGCACAGAGCTTGCAGAATCGCATTAACCCCACCGCCAACCTTACGTGGATGTCTAAAGGCAAAGGGACTGTATTCAGAGAAAAACACTCGTACCTGGCTTGCTCCTGGACTACCTGGGACCGTTTGGATGTCCATCCTCTCTGGGACCACCTTGTTCAAACCTGCTGCTTTTGCAACTGGGTTTTTAACTTCCATCCACTGGTCTTTTGTGAAGCTCCTAAATTTAAGTACTTGCTTCTCAAAGTCTTCTATATACTGGCCAAAAACCTTAAGCGTGGTCTGTCCTGCCTCTGTTACAAAGAAGGTCACTACTAGCTCTCTATCCATACTGCCTAAGAACTGGTGAGTGGGAAGACGCTGGTCCAGAAGAGGTAGCTGGGCTATTCTGTTTGTAAAGGCGACGTTAACGTGGATAGGATTAAACTGACTATTGGCAGTAAAGGTAATCACTTTAGACCATATATCTGGCCCACGTTCTTCCTCTATCCACCCTGCTTCGCCCTGAGGCGGCGCCCCTTTTCTAAACCTTTTGTACGCCATCTGGAATGCATTCTCGGGTAGTAGATCTGGGCCGAAATCACTACTGCTTTTAAGAAGGTTGTTGGAAAAGCCCTTTACAAACTTCAACCAAGCCTTTGAGTCCCCCGGATCATCTACTGCAATCTGTACTTGATCATACAGCCTAACTTTGTCTTCTCTGGTCAGTCCTATCCTTTGCATTGATCGAAGAGCTTCACGTATATTGTTTTCTATGTAGGTATGATCATAAAAATCAGGAATACTCTCGTGGATGGGCTTATTGTATGGCCCAGGAGGAGACTGATATGTTTCTGGCTTGCCACTCTCACGGCTCATATCGTTGAGTGAGAAGTGCTTTCTGTATTTGATGTCTCTTATATACGGCAGGTAGTTGAACCACAATAGCTGGAGATTACAGCGAAGAGTAGTGGGTAGATTTTCTACTGAATGTACGTTGATGGATTGCAACGTAAACATCAGTGCTCTATTTGCATCGTCTACATGAGGCATAAGTACCTTACGTAAGAACGCATTTTCCACCCTACAGAAAGGGGTCTTGCGAAACATGTGTATAAGTGGTACCAGCTGCTCATTGACGTCTGCTTTCGTAGTAAAGACTAGAGGGAATGCGACTTGAACATACCCGTGTCCTGTCCTTACCTTCTGTGTAGTGGCAGACCTAAGCGTGCCCACCGAGACATTTTTAATAGATGTTTGGATACTAATCTGCTCTGGAGGAATAGAGACCGTAATGTTATTAATACGTGTCTTTCCTAGTTGCTCGAGGTTGACAAACTCATCCCTCTTAGTTTTCGCCTCTTGCTTTTTCTGATCTTCCTTGTCGTAGTACGCACCAATCCGCTCACCCCACTCCTCTGAAGTAGCCGAAAAATATGGACCACCCTCTAGGTACTTTTCCGTGTCTTCTCTTGCCTGAACCATCGCTCCTTCGATGTCTAAGTCAAAAGGAGTCGCCAAGACTTCTCCAGTCGGGCCACTGTAGGAGGTGGTGCCTTTAAGCATGCCTTTCTTAAGCTTGTCTACAAACCTTCTGGAGACTGCAGATTTCTTATCTTCTTCTGGTACGTAAGTCTCTGACATTCGTTTAGCCTCTGTAGTTGTTATAGAACCCAAAGTCGGCTTTTCTAGCACCCAATATCCGATCATCTCTCATTGCTAGTTCTATCTGTTCTCTGGTAATCCTTCTACGTCTGTCCGTCACGTCAATACGTACGGGCCTGTTGCCAGTCATTTGACTTGCTTTATTCGCCACCATCTCATGGTCAACTATGCGATTGAGCCTAGCGTTAACCCTAAAGCCAGGCATACTACCTTCTCTGTAGTGTAGGTTCTTACTTAGAGGAGGCATAGGAGAGCTAGTCCCCATTCCAAGCTGTCCACCAGCTAGCTGTCCTGATTCAACTGCTTCCGGAGTCAGATCTCTTGGTCTTGCTGCGATAAGACCTAATGCAGCACTTGCCGCTAGTGTAAGGCCAATACCCTTCTTATGACCCCTAACGACTTCCGCAGCTCTACCAAGCATCTTGGTCATGGTAGAAGATATTCTACCAGCAGCGCCTATCTCACCCTTTGCAGCCTGAGCACCGGCCATGGTGGCTCCTAGTTGTCCATCTGCAACAGTCATTAGATTAGCAGCACTAGCCCTTGACTTGCTGGCATACAGAGCCTCTATGTAGGCTCTCTTCTCTTTGCTCATCGAGACATAACCAGCAGCCATGCGATTGATGACATCGTCCATCATACTTTTAGCTTCACCAGGTTTCATCTGTAGAATGTCCTGGGTCAAGTTTTGTAAGCGATCAAGGCGACCTTGTCTAAAGGAATCGGAGATCTGCCTAGCTAGCTGAGGTGGCATATCCATAGCGTGTTTGATCTTAATAGCAGAACCTTCCTCTACTGCTTCACGCCACAGATTAGTGATAAAAACATCTTCCCATCCAAGACCAAGCTCCCTTGCAGTTTGTGCAATGGGCTGGGCCACAGTGGTATGAAATATACCAATATCCGTCTTGCTTGACATTTCCCTGAAGACACGCTCTCTTATAACGTCGGGATTTACCTTTCCTTTGATCCATAGTGGCATTGCTTCTCGTCTAATAGACACACCTTCTCTGGCCCACATGCCACGTTGCATTGCTTCTGATATTTCTTCATGTCTTCTTATTAGCTTCCCAACGCCACCCGACTCTAGTGCGGCAGTGGTTTCGTCGAAGGCAGCCCTAGTACTTGCCATATCTACGTGGATTTGGTCGAAGTCAAGGTCTACGTTCATGGCTCTATGAAGGGCCCAATCAAGATATGCTACTCCTGGTTCTGCTGCTTCATGTGCTGGCCCTATGAATGTTGGCATAGCCGACAGGGGACCAATTGCAGGGTGTTTTACAAAAGTACCAGGCAGTCTGCCAGCCTTAAAGGCTTGTGTTAGCTCTTCGGCAGTAATATCTGAGATAAGTCCTTTCTTTACTCTCTCCTTAAGCATTCTAGCAAAGTCAGACTTAGTAATCCTCACACGGGGCATTATTAACTCTTCCCCAGCCTCTGTCATAATAGTTTCAGCTTCATCTAGCCACTTGCCTGCTACAAAAATACGTGAACCTGCAACCTTACCACCTATAAGGTCCCTGTTTGTTAGACGGATTTTGTCTATAAGACCAAAGTACTCTTCAAGAGCGGCGGCGGCTGCCGGCTCTACACCAGGGGCTCCAGCCGCACCTACGTCCATTACGGTAGCTTCCATGACGCTTCGCAAAGCTCTATCAAGGTCTTTCTGAATTACCTGGCCTTCTCTAGTGGTGAAATACCCCGCATATCCGCTTTCCAGCTCTGGAATCGGAATGTGTTGTACGGTTGCGCCTCCGACAGTATATGCACGTGGAAGTCGCAGTATGCCACCTCTTGCTTGTACCTCGGCTCTAACTAATGGATCAAAGATGGTGCCAGCAAATCCTTCACCTTTTGGAAATACCATCTCAGCCCACTCTTCATATGGAATAGCCCCAGGCAATGCGGCCTCACCTGCTCTTACAGCACGGAAAGTAGTTTCCATCAAGCGCTGAATTGGAATGTCACGTGCTACCCTAGCCTCTATATCCTCTGCTACAGAAGTGAGACCATACTGGCTTCGCAGCAGTTCAAAGACATCATCCGTATAAGTACCAGGTCTACCCAAGCCTGCTACTCCAGGGGCTTCACCCATACGTAACTGCTCTACTCTTCTCGCCATCATAGCGGGGTGAAACATGACATCAGGTCTAAAACCACGCGATCTAGCTAACGCTTCTATCTGTCTACGCTGCATTTGTAGGTTCTGCAATCTGGCCATCTTCTCTGGTATAACCACACCTTCTTCCTTTAATCTCTCCATCATAAGCTGGTTATACCTGACCATATTCTTTTTGCCTTCGTCGATCTTTGTCCAAGTCTCCCATGCTCGAGCAACGTCATGTGGTGCATTGCCTTCAACAATGATACCCTGTGACCCTTTCCATAGCTCCTCCGCTTGCATTCTGGCCATACTACGTCTTGTTTCTTCTTTTAAGTTTCTTGGAATGAGGAATTCGCCAGTCTTTGTTTGAGCGCGTAGCAACTCCTCTGTTTTAGCGTAGAGGGCTATCTCTCTCACCATCCTTGGATCGCCATACTCCACCATATGCTTTACTCCACCAGGAGAGAAAGCTTTCATCATTGGATATCTAGCTTCTGTTTCTATGATGGTTTCTTCGCCTACGGTCCTGATATCTCTGATGAGTGTTCTCATACCGTAGGTCTCTGCCTTTACTGCACCAGCCTGAGTGAATCCCAATATTTCTCCCTGGCGGAGAGTGAGAAGCCTTTGCATCTCTTCTATTGCAGGACCTCTTCCGGGACCAGGAGCGGCATATGCAGCTATTGCTTCCCCAACAGTAGACCCACCAGCGAGCATGTCTCTGGTTGTCTTGTGGTCCATAAGCATTTGGCGTATGCGTTGGAGTCTCTGACCAGCAGGAAGTGAAGGATCTATACTAATATGACGTCTAGACATGCCCATTAGCGCTTCTCGCATGTCTTCTGCCATCATAATGGTATCTTGACGTGGCACAAACTCATACCCAAATCTTTCAGCTGCAGCTTGCGCTCCACCTGGTGATATTTGAAATAGCTGCGCACCTTCCCATTCTGCCGGTAGATTGTATGGTAATCCTTTTGTCTGAGCCTGGCCAAAATGCTGAGGCGACAAGATACTAGGTATCTCTGCCGCAGCTTCTTCTGTCCACACTACATTCTTCCCTAATGGCCCCGGTGGCATTGCAGCTGCCCTACCAGCTTGTCCTAGCCTCTCCATAGCTCTAATGCGTTCTGCCTGTGATAGTTCCCCCCATGGGTCTACTATCACTTGACGAGTAAAGGCTCTTCCGGCTGACCTTGGCGAAACTACTCCCGCACCAGCAGCTGCTTCTGGTCCCTGCCATATAAGTAGTTTTCTAATGTCCTGCTGCATCTCCCTTAGACGAGTACCCATGGGTACATCTGTCGGGGTCGTAATGATATTACGCAGTCTTTGTATAATAGCCTCGGGAGCAGAGATATCAAGTGCTCTTCCCCCTTGTCTTGCATAGGTAGCTGGATCTGCTAGCACCCTACGGACAAAGTATGCTTGGCCGGTGGCCTCTCTAACAACTCCTTCTGCTGTCGGTAGGGGTAGTTTAAACTGAAGAGCTCTGCCTTTCGTCCTAGGAAATGTGATAAGCATTTCGCTTGCAGCAGCGTCTTTGCCATGCATCATTAAGTGAAACGTAGGCTTATGACCGAAAGTACGCTCTGCTACTGTAGCAAGGTCTCTCAGTCCACCAGCGATCCTGACAGCTTCCGCACCGCCCATTTTGAGCTCTGGTCGCATTAAGCCGCCCAATAATTCCTCTAGTGCTCCAAGTCTTGTTTTCCAAGGACCTTCTGCCATAAGGGTAACTGCTTCACCTGGTACAATCTTTTTCACTGCTCCTGGTATGCCTTCTAATAGTGCCTCTGGCGTAGGGCCTATTGCTCCAGCTTCGAGGCCAGCAAACTCTTCGAATGATCTTTTGAGCATTGCTGTCAGACCTGGTTTCCCCTTTACCATTTCCGTTGCTGTCTTAAGATTACTCAAGTGTACAGCGTGTCCAGTGGGTCCAAGCTTCCTCTTAAAACTCTCCACTACAAGAGGCTCTACTCCTGGTGCCAGGGCTCCTAGATCTGGTGCCCACGCACTAAGCTCTTTAAAATAACTAGCAGCTCTACCTCCTACTACCTTGTCTAAAGCGGCGCTTTGCGCTGCAGCTGCGCTTTCGGCGGTTTGAAACACTCGTCCCAATTGACCCCTGCCGCGGTAAGCGGCATAAGCCAGCGGAATGCCCGCCAAGAAGAATGGCAGCATAGATCGTTCACCTTCGAATTTGGGTCTTTGTTTCTCTTCTGGCATCTTACCACCTTGCCCTAGCTATTTCCTGATGAAAACTAACAGCCTGATCATCATTGAGACTCATCTCTATTTCGCCTCCGTTTGTGATGGGCGAAATGAATATGTTCTCTGCTCCATATGCTTCAAGTAGAGTTCTTAAGCGCTCTTGTACTTCCTCTGGAGTTTGTTTCAGCTCCATATCTAGTTCTTCTGTAGCCTCGTCTAGATAAGGCTTGCGAGTCATTGCATACAGGCGATCCTCCCACAGGTCGAAGTCATGGAAGTCATAACCTTCATCCCGCACATACTTCATTTTAATATCTTCTAAATCTACCCGAGGGTCCCATCCGATCCACTTGGCATCAGGCAATCTATGACTCTGGAAGAACAATTGCAGTTCTTTAGCCCTGTACCAATCTGCATATTGGTGAGGTTCAGCCTTACCTTTGTCTACAGCTCTTTGGAACTCCAAAGCAAGCTCCGGACTGATCGGTTGTCCTTGGCGCCTCATGTCTTCTTGAACGAAATCAATTACAGCGTGTGCTTTCTTTTGATCTTCTTCGTCTAGAACATTCTTTCTGATAGCACTCCCCAATTGCTGTGAAGCTGAACGTAGCCAATGTGCTCGATATACCTCTCTAACATCAGGGGGTACTAACTCTAGGATACGCTTCTGTTTTTCTGGGTCATCATAGGCTTTGAATGCAGACCAGTAATCTCTTTCTCTCTTTGGTAAAGCACGTAGCACATAGAGAGGATTACCGTAGGGATTCATCCCCGCCATAGTCTCTCTGCGCTTCTCATGCCACAGTCTGGCAAGTTCGTACTCTCCTTTATCTTTGTATGCTTGTTCTAGCCGTAGAGACTTGATATACTTAAGTTTATCAAAATACGCCTCTATGTCGCGCATTTGCCTAATGTGTTGAGGCACGCCTTCGTATCCCATTACATTGGCAAAGCTATAGAATCCAGGTCTTAGGAAGTTATCCCAAATCCTGTGCCAGAACGACTGGTCTGTACCATACACTTGTGATTTTTCATAGTCTTCTAGCGCAGTACGACGGTGGAGAAACTTCGCCATTGGAGCAACAGGAGGAAAGATCACTTGCTCCACTGGAGTCTCAAGAGTAGAAGCAACATCCCACATATCAGCCATGGCACGCTGCGCTATATCGAGTTCTTTGTATTCTTCTGCAGTCCTTTCCTTGGCAAATTGCTTACGTACCTTAGATGCACGAACTTGCTTTCTGATCTGTTTAACTTCGTCTTGAGTTTCTTGCGTAAAAACACCTTCTTTAGCTAGAACTGACATCCGTGCGTTGTAGTATTTAAACTGATCGGAATATGGAGCTACATCTGCAAGAATCTTAAAGCGATAAAACTCAGGATAGTCGGCTGCCGGAATACCTCTTAGATCTGGATGTAGTGCCTCGTAGCCAGGTCCAGGTAGCCTATATTCGCCCCTTTGTACTTTAGCATACGGATCTCCGGTTAAGAAGTCAATAAAATACTCCTCTCCGGGCATCCAGTCTGGCATTAAGTTGCGTATTGGTGAGTAGTACTGGCCTCTATCGCGTCGTGGGTTAAGACGTCTGTATGCCTCAGTCATGCCAAATGGATCACCAAGTGAGGCATCCCAATATGCTCGCCTTACACTCGCTATCCTAGATGCTGACTCTAACTCTGGTCTTACGTCGTATGGAGTTAGTTCCCCTACAGCCTTCCTTGTGATCAGTCGGCCGATCCACCCCACAATACCAATAGCATCAGAGTAATAATCTAGAGTTTGTTTAGCCAGTTGGTCATACGAGTATGGATCTCTTGGAGTATAAGGAGCCTCTCCTCCTAGCGCTGCTTCTGGTGCAAGCTGGGGCCGCGGTTCCCAAGCGACAGGTTCGCCTCCAGGCGCCCACTCCTCGGTATGCATATATCTAACAGGTTTGAATATCCTACCTAGAGTAGACTTGTAAAGCGGATCTATAGGCCCCATTCCAAGTTCAGTTGGACCAGTAACAGGATATGGCCTACTGTGGTAGAACTCCTTTTCAAAGTAGTAAGGAGCTACTACATCTTGTAAAAGAGGAGTTTTCTTGACTGCTCTAAATAACCAATTAAACATGCCCCAAGGAGCTTCTTCCGCATCCGGGAATAGAGCAGCATCTCTGGCTCTTGTTCGAGCCCTTACAGTCCAATGTGGGATATAGTAATCTACTTTCTTACCGGTATATGGTGTGCGGCCAAATATCCACCACCTACTTCTCATAACCGGCACTTCTCGCTCGCCGGCGAATACTTCTTCTAATTCCTCTGGGGTTTCTTTACCCCCTAGCAGCCTAGTAACAACCCCGGGAATAAAAGGAAGAGATAAAGCTGTCCCTATTGCAAGGCCAGTTATGCCCCATCTAGCAGTACGACCGTAGGAACGCTTCATAAGGTCTAGAGGCAGCCTTCTTAGTATGCTTGGCAGAGGCTTCTCTATTCTGGCTGCTGCTAGTGCCGCTACTGGATCTCCAAGACCTGACGCAACCAATCTACGGCCATAGCCAAGGAATGCACCAGTAATACCGCCAGCAAGAGGCATAGCAAGCGCAGCTGACAGTGCAGTAGATCCAGGTGCAGCTTCTTCTTGCCACCTGGTGAATGCTTGCATTCCGGTATACTTGCCAAACAATGACCTAATCTTCATTCCGCGTTCATAAGTTTCTGCGGCTAGGCCAGGTATACCTGCTTCTGCTACGGTACCTTCAAAGAGGTCACTTTCAGATAAGAATTGGTCTAATGTATGATAGGCTAAAGGTAAGCCAATTAATAGAGCCAGTGCACCAGGTCTGAAATGACGGGCACCTGGGAACTTGCCTTTCATTAATTCTGGCCGCAGCCATCGCATGACCATTTGCGAAGTACTGCCAGTATATTCACCACCTAGACCTAATCTATTTTTAAATTTGAGGGCTTCCCATATTTTACTGGCTCCACCCATTACGGAGCCTACAAAGCCCTGTCTTCTAGCTGCTGCTGCCGCAGCATCAAATTCCTGCGGACGCAAAATCTCCATGATCCCAAGGAACGGGTCATCTAGGATCTTGAAGAATCTCTGAGTCCACGTTCTTGTAGTGGCCTGAGCATACCTCCAGGCAGCTTGCATCCGAGTACGACCACCTGCGAACATGAAAGAAGGAACGTCAGCTTCGGTGATTATCCTAGCACCACGCATCTCTGGGCCAGCAAGTCCGGTCATTACATGACGTAACCCTGGACCAGCCCCCTCGCCCATAACGATTCTTTCATACTGAGGAGCTATTCTACCGAAATGCCTAGCAGCTTCCCCGCCTGCTCCTGGTGGTACATACTTACGCATCATAAGATGCGCATGTCGAAGCAAGAGCTCCCTCTCTGCTCCCATGCCAGCCTCAAGCCAGAGCCTTCCTTCTTCTAACGTGACTCCTCTAGCAAGCATCTGCTCAGTAAGTTCACCTGGGGTTCTACCCGTGAGTCTTTGCAGGTACTTTGCTTGCTCTACAGCTTGTGCACCAGTGAGCTTATAGGTCACACCTCTGCGAGTGGCCATTGGAACAAGATGCTCGTATCCTCCAAAGGTACGCAGAATATGGCTAGGAGACAATTCTTCAAGCCGCTTGACGCCTTCCATAAATACGTCAACAAAGCGCCACTTAGGTACACCGCTTGTGAAAGTCTCGAGACCAAGCATCTGTGCGTAGGCCGCACTGGTACGTGCCTCATGATATCCCAGACCAGCCAGTGGCAGGTTTCTGAAAAACGTCTCGCTAACAGCCCGTGGCACCTGCATGTGCATTAGACGTGCTCCAGCGTACGCACCTGCACCGGCTAAGGCGAGGGCACCGACGCCGCGCGCATACGACGCCTGTGCCTCTCGCCTATAGTCGAAAGGATCTTGAGGGTTGACTGGTTGGTTGCCTATTAGTTGATTCATTGAAGACCTTATCTCCTGCGGCGGTGGAGATTCCAATCGCCTACTGGAGGTGTAGAATCGACTTCGAACATCTTTTTGTTGTCAGCTTCGAAGTCTATGACTCCGGGTTTCTTAGGCTGGTCCTTGATTTGTAGGGGGAGAGGCTCTTCTAGAACTATCTCGGCTATTGCTAGCCTTTCTAGCAGGACCTCTAGAGGGAGTACTTGAAGGTCTTCGATCTTATAGGAGGGAAATGCTCTCATGATATGGGCGTACATAGCATTGAAAGCGTTTTGTCTTGCTACATCTCTCACTGCATCCAGGCGCTCGAGAAAGTCTTCTGGTCCTACAGGTCTTGAGAAGTAAATGATTTGGTTAGCAATTGTAGTAACGATTCCCGCTTGCCAATTCCAAAAGTCCTCTGGTGGCAAAGGGTGCTCGATGACGCACAGTTCAAAGATTTCCTCTTCTAGCTCTGCTTTAGCTTTGGGCGCCATTCTGAAGAGCTGAGTATATAGTGTCGCCTCATCCCAGGTAAGGGGGCGCCAAATGAAAGCGCCCCACTCGAACTGGGAGATATATAATACTCTATGCTCTTTAAATGCCTTAACGACATCCATTATAGCTTCCGCACAAGGGTGACTGCCATAGCGGGCTCTAGAAAGTTAGATCCTTCTAGAATCACCGCATGAAGCGTTGGAATGGTTCCAGCCTTGCCGGCCGCCAACCATTCTGGACCAATGTTTGGCCACAATACGCACTTCTGAACCATTGCTTCTTGAAAAGCAGCTTCGTTCTGTACGCTTTGGATCATCTGCTTGTACTCCAGCCTATTAATTGGCCTCCACACATACATTTCATCTTCGTCAAAAGCAATGAGGAAAACCTCTCCATACTGCTGCTTCCAAGCATCGATCTGTTGCTGAGCGGGCTTGTTTTTCTTTTCGTCAAAGGCCTTCATGACGATATCTTGCCCCTCAGACTTTTCTTCTGCCTTAGGATTTTCATCCTGGGGTTGAAACTCCTCATTGGGAGTTTGTGTTTCCTCAGAGGCGCTCTCTGAGGGTTTGCGGATTCTGTCCATGTTGACTCCTTTCAGTGAGTACTTCTACAGCCTCCAGTCGTAAGATCCTTCTAAGTAACCTTCCTTGCAAGAAACTCGTACCACTCTTGCTGTGGTTGTCCTGAAATTTGAATATCTTGTCCTTCCCCCATGAAGTGTACATCGTAGATGACCTTAAGGGGGACGCCGTAGGACTTACTTCTATCTCCGTAATGAATTTGTATCGTCAAAGGTTTAGTGCTATCATCTGGTCTGTCCTTCATAGAGTAGGAAGTGAATTGCCTTAGTCTTTGAAGATTCTCTTTCTGTACAAATTTCACTACGTCCTCTTCATTTGTTAGGTCGCCAGTACGGTAACGATCATCTGGGTCTATTAGTTGGTCTCGCTCAACTCTCTTCACGCTATCAAGATTACCACCTGAATGCGCTAGAGCAAGCAGGGTGCGCAGATAACCTTGATGAATAAAGTTGATCCACAATCTCCCATGTACTATCACTATACCACGAGCAACCGCGTCAAAATATTCAGAATGATATCCATATATTGGCTTTTTGGATTGTGTCAATGTAAACTGAATAGCTGTGCAATCTTCTAGTATTACGTTGTCTCCTAGTACCACTTTGATTTGTGCACCAGATACTACGTCGTATTGCCATACTCGCTGACCATAAAGCTCTCGCGCGAAATCCAACTCGTTCCCGCGACTGATATCATCTTCTGTTCTGGCAATGGTAGTCATTTACACATCCTCTATTTGAGATTATCGAGTGCCTCTAATACAAAATTGTCTTTAGTAAGTGCGCTCCAGCTCACTGATCTGTCTCTGACACCAGCTGCATCCAAAGCTCTAGTACTAGTGACTCCCTGGTCTAGACGTATCTTTTCTCCTGGCTGCAGGACACTTGACATTGGATCAATATGCCTAGCTACATAGCTAACTACACTTTCGGTCACAAGGTCTTCCACGCTCATTGTTTGACCTTCATTAACCAGTTCAACTCCGTAGATTGCCATCTTGGAGATAGAGCCTGTCTCATTTGCAAATAGAATACTAATATCAAATGGGGGTATCTGGTCAAGTAGGATGATATTATCTACCCCATAAGCTTTACCCTTACCGCTGTCAAACGCAGATGATTCGACCAGGTGTTCTAGCTGCATTAGCCTTTCTAGAACAGCTCTGTCAAACAAGGTAAAGATAATTGTCCCACCAATAGTGCGTGGGCCACGAGTGTAACCTCTAGCCCCAACGTGCCCAAGGGCTCTTGCAGGAAACTTCTCTCTGTGTGTAGAGAACGTAAGTGTCTGAATATTGCCTAAAATTACCTGTTTATGCTTTTCGCCTTCCACAGCAGATTTATCATAGTAGCTAGCAATGGCATATATATCACACCCAGAGTACGAGTTAAACCTGTAGGTAACGCTATCTTCAATAGCTCTACCTTCTTGGGTTGGATTGTCAGCTCCGTTAGCCATGGGAGTTTACCTCTTGGTGGGCAGAGTTGTAGAGAAGAAAGGGGAGAGGAGGAGATCTCCCCTCCCCTTGTAAAGGCGGGTTCATCCGAGGGCTTATCCACCCTCTCTGAGCATATTACCTGCCGGCAGCCATGGGATGACTGCGCGGGCTACATAGGTCATGTTCTGCTCAGTGACGATGTCATCAATAGAGACACCAGAACCTTCGTTCAGGATCTCAACGCCGAGGATACGCATTACGGCCAGCTGGCCATATTCGTTCGCGGCTGTCAGAGTGACATCAAAGGGCGGGATCTGATCGACATACATTGGCCGACGTGGCTCTTGCAAGTCGTTCAGGCGCTCACTTGTCACCTGTAGACCAGTTGGGGAGTTAGGATCTGATAGGTCTTCAACGGTCAGCGATTGGTAAGTCGCTGTCGGGAAGAACCTGTCTTCTCTTGTTCTCCGCGGCTCATCTGTGTCAGCAAGGTACTTCCTGTTGTCAGTACCCATGGTTTCAAGGAGAGCAGCCCTGTCAAATACGATGAAGATCAGAGACCCGGCGATACCACGCTTGCCTCTGTTAAAGGCACGTGGATCGGGCGAACCCATCGTATATACAGGAGCCTTCTCTCGGGTGATCATATAGGAAATAGCCTGAAGCTCACCAATGATCTTCTCACCGAAGACGGCCCTGATATCGACCCCACTGAATGAGTGGTAGGTCCCAGCTGTTTGGCTGATAGTTCTTTCTGCCATTAATCAGGTCCTCCTATATGGCGCTCAGGCTGATGGTTATGAAGATTTGGCGCAGCTCGAAAGCTGGCACGAGAACCATATCTACATTCGCCTTACCAGCTACTCGTTCAGCAGCAGACGCTGTCACAGTTGCTTCAAAGCGCTGGATCAAGCCATCCTTAATCGCATCCGTCATGATGCGATCTGTCGTAGTCTGCATAGCCTCCATCTGCGGAGCTGTCATTCCTTCACCGATAAACGGCACCAGAGCCTCTCGTAGTCGCTTGACACATTCCTGGACGATACGTACAGTTGTCAACCTCTGGTAGTCTGACGCAGAAGTTGCAGCAGTTGGAGCGTCGACGATTACCGTTCCCCGCGTGCGCGGAGTAAAGACAACGTACTTGACGCTTACCAGATCATCCATTCTTGTCTTGCTCAGGCGGAAAGGCATCTGAGTAGAAGGCAGAACCTTGTTGGTAGGTGCGGACTGCGGAGCCAGCTGTGAAACGAAGCCGGCATATGCTGGAGCACCGGTGGCGATGTAGCCGAACCCTGTGTTGTCCACCGGAGTGAACAGGATTGGCCATGACATCACTACAGAAATGTAACGACCGATGTCAACTGCTGGATCCAAATTGGTACCAACCGGAGTTTCCTCGGCTGTGGCATAGAAACCTGGGCCAAACTGCACTGTGGATCCACCATCACTGTAGACGTAGTATGCATCGAATGTAGTCTCTGCACCGGAAAGAGCATTAACCAGCAAGAAGGTATCTGGTGCTCCACCAGTAACACTAGCGACAGGTACTTGTACGCCGTCGGCTAGGACTACCAATGATTCTGGTACCACATTGCTTTGTGTCAGGGTAAATGGTCCTGCACTAGCAGCAATTTGGGCACTTAGGTCGTCGGATTCCTCAGTATAGTCATAGACTGTCATGAGTTTTCCGGCCATCCATTTGTTGCCTGCAAGGCCAGCCCCGTTCGTAGTAACGAAACCAGAACTGTCTTTCTCAGGCAGATATCCAGCCCAATCGGCGATGTCTTTCAGAGCTGTACTTCTGAATGGACGCACACCGATCATGCCTACACAGTCGTTGTCATTCTGAGTCAAATTAAAGCAGTAGTTCGCAAGCTGCCATGCAAAGTTTGCTTCGGCGTACTCAATGCTTACCCATGCACTGCCAGACCACTCTGCGCGATATTGAGTTGTACTCCACTCAAACACGATTTCGCCGTCTTCTTCCCACTTGCGGTAGTAAAGAAGAGCATCGGATGCCATGTATTGATAGGAAATTCTCAGAACATCGCTAGCTGCGATTGGTGTAGTGAACTCAATTTGGTCAACACCGCCAGCACCTTCACCTACATTCAGTAGGAAATCCATAGTGGCAAATGTACCAGTTCCACCGGCATCTTTCAATACCTGTAGTGAAGTAAGAACCACATTAGAATTTGCTAGGTCTGCTGTAGTGTCGCCAATTGTTAGCTCGGCGCCTTCTGTAAGGTCATACCAAGCTACCGAGTCTACTACTGTCGAATCGTCGGCAATGTTTGGAGTATCCATGTAGACGTCCATTGGAACCATGAAGTCTACGTCAAAAGCCTCTAGTAGGGCATAAGCCTTTTCGAGAGCTTCGTAGAGTTCCATAGCTGTAGCATTGATTCCATCGCTCCCAGCTAAGAAACGTAGACCTGTACCGGATACGCTAGGCATCCAGACTGCTCCTGCGAAGGAGCCAACTGTTCCAATGTCAACTCCACCTCCGCCAGCGGCTGTACCATACGAAAACACTGCGCCTGTGTCTGTGATAATCTGGTTGTTGACTGATTGAAAGACGAGATTCTCGTCTGAATCATAAACTTCCAGAGTCACAGTAGTGTCGTCATACGCTACATAATACTCGTTAGCGGCTGTGTTGTCTTTCTCTACGGTCTCCAGGGTGATCCCGTCAACACCAGCACTATCACCGATGTGCAGGATCTTAGCTGATTTGGCCGCAATACGATAAAGCACTAGGTTGGTAGATCCACCAGACCGTGCTTCATACATACCACGAATCAGAGTACCACTTGACCCGAATGCGTTAACCGCATCAGCAGGCCGAACCACCGGAGTCAATACTTCCGCAGTACCTTTCTCTGAGGTACCAAGGACCAACGTAACAGGGGCGGGGTTATTCTCAACAATGCTGAGATTCCCGTCCAAGAAGTCAACATAGGTTCCCGGAAGATTTTCAAAAATAGCCATCTAGGTAGTCTCCCTTTGCCTGCTAGATTTACTCAGTGTCAAAACTGACGCTGATGTTGATACATAACTCCTCAAGGACCTTCTCGCGTATTCGCGTGATTTTTTCCGTTCGTACATAATAGCAGAGAGGTCTTCCCACTAGTCGCTTATCCTCAATCATGATATCAGCTTCTCTGTTAGCATAGAGAATATGATTGACACCTCTTGATCGGAATAGCCACATGTTCTGAATCATGAAGTCTTCAAACCAGAGAGCCATGGTATTGGCTTCTTTGTTTGTCCGACTCCACATGATGAACCGGACTTCATTGTCGAACATCTGACCCAGTTCCCAGATTTGGTATCTTGGCACGTCTGGGTCATCGTACACGTCGCGGACCATCGGTTTGTAGCCCTTTGGGCCACCTGTAAATGGGGCTGTGTTCCCCATCACCCCCGGTTCCCTTCTCACTAGATGGAACGAGATTGTTCCATGTTCGTTGAAAGATTCCATTTCTACAGGGGGTGCTTCCTCAGTGTAGAAAAACAACTCTTCAATCGATTTACCTTCAAGTAATTGCTGTGTTCTCAACGCTTCTCCCACGAGAGCATAGAAGCCGTTGAGGTCGAGAGCGGGATAAGGACTCTGCAGCGCGCCTTTGGGCGTCATCGGAATATGCTGTAGTAACAGCCTTATCTGAGTCAACTCTTCACTCGGAACTAACGGCGTAGGATCTGATGCTGATGAATAGCCTTGAGTTCTTCGTAAAATCGTTGTCATATGTCACCTAATCCCACCAGCGTCTATAAACGCTTTGCCTGTTACCATACCTGTAAAGTCGAATATCCCTCATTGCTTTCACTCCTCTGCGGCCTAATACCTTTGGTACTACCATGTTCGCAGCGGGTTCGGCATCCGGTCGTCTTGTCCACTTCCTACCGACTTCCGGTCTATCGGGGTCATACAGGCCCTTGATTGTCATGACGGGTCTAATACCCGCGCCACCGGTGCGCAGGATGTCTTCCCATGATTCCATGCAGTCTTTGAATTTGTCGTAGAAAAGCTGTTTCTCACGAGGAGAAATGCCATCCCATTCAACCTGCATTTCAGCGAGTCGCTTAGCTTTACCGACACCTTCCATCATCGTTGGGAATAGCAGGTCGTATCCCACACGACATTGTACCCACTTCCTTTTAGCCAGCGCATATAAGGCTGGGCTTACAATTGTAGAAGGAGTGAGAGCATCGGCATCCAGCGACGCTTCAAGTAT
>Ga0209635_10000806_pt1 | contig 22595 bp, 14 predicted proteins | sample DeeMarSWOR230_32_FD_187463 | JGI IMG/M metagenome (GOLD analysis project Ga0209635, IMG submission 187463) | Marine sediment microbial communities from White Oak River estuary, North Carolina - WOR-2-30_32 (SPAdes) (version 2) | ecosystem: Environmental > Aquatic > Marine > Intertidal zone >...
CCGTTCACACAGACGCTCAAACGGCCCGGCAAGATCCGCGTCGAGTTCACCATGCAGGGCATGACCGCCATCCGGGCCTACGACGGCGCGACCGCCTGGATGGTGATGCCGTTCCGGGGCAGCACGGCGCCCGAGGTCATGCCGCCTGAGATGGCCGGCGGCTTGATCGAGGAGGCGGACATCGACGGTCCCCTGGTGGGCTACGAGGAAGAGGGCCAGCAGGTGGAGTTGCTCGGCCTGACCGAGACGGAGGGCACCCCGGGCTACAAGCTGCAGGTCACCTTGAGGGACGGCGACGTGGAGTACTGGTACCTGGACGCCGAGTACTTCATCCCGATCAGGATCGAGGGCACGCGGGAGTTCCGTGGCAACGTCAGCGAATTCGCGACGACGCTCAGCGACTACAAGGAGGTGGGGGGTCTGATGATCGCCCACTCCGTTGAGACGCGGGGCTTGGGACCCGGCCGCGGGCAGGCCCTGACGATCGATCAGGTCGAGCTCAACGTCGAGGTCGACGACGCCCTCTTCGCCATGCCTGGGGGCGGATGAGCGGCCCGTGTAGTGGCGCCGCGCCGAACTGATCACGTACATGATCGTTCGCATGATAGGGAGCGGCGCTACCTGATCGGTTAGGTGATCGCTGCATGATAGGCACCAGCGAGCCCCGCTCCCGGCACCAGTTGCCCGTCGGCATCGAGACCGGCATCATTCGGCGTGCCATAACCCCAACTCAACCATCCGCAAGCGGCGCGGCCGCCGCACGGTCGCGTGTGGTCGCTGCTCATGTGTGCCCCAGCATACCACAAGGAGGATCCATGTTGAGGAGAGCGGTGCTGCTGGCTCTGCTGGCCCTGCTGCCGGCCTGGCCGGCGGCGGCCCAGGAGATCTCGCTTCAGGAGGTGTTGAACAACTACTACGAGGCGATCGGCGGCCTGGACGCGTGGCAGGCGGTCCAGTCGATGAAGGCGACGGGCCGGAGGATGATCATGCCCGGGATCGAGGCCCCGTTCACCCTGACGGTGAAGCGGCCGAACAAGGTGCGCCTGGAGTTCACCTTCCAGGGGATGACCGGGATCATGGCCTACGATGGCGAGACCGGCTGGATGGTGATGCCGTTCATGGGTAAGCCGGAGCCCGAGCCGGTGCCGGACGAGGAAGTGGAGGATCTGGAGCAGATGGCCGACATAGCGGGCGTGCTGGTGGACTATGAGGAGAAGGGCCATCAGGTCGAGTATGTAGGCCTGGAGGAGACGGAAGGCACCCCGGCCCACAAGCTGAAGGTCACGCTCAAGTCCGGCGATGTACAGTACCACTACCTGGACAGCGAGTACTTCGTACCCATCAAGATCGAGGGCACGCGCGAGGTACGCGGCACCGTGATCGAGGGCGAGACGATCCTCAGCGATTACAAGCAGGTGGATGGCCTGCTCATACCGCACGCGATGGAGACCAGGCAGGCTGGCGCTCCCAGCGGACTGGTTATCACCATCGAACAGTTCGAGCTGAACGTCGATGTAGATGATTCGATCTTCACGATGCCCGAGACGACGGAGGGAGGCCAGCAGCAGTAGCGCTGGCCTCTTAATCCGGGAGAAGGAGCTTCGTATGTGTACGCGGCTGCGCTACGTCTGGCGAAGCTGCGCGTTGCTGGCCGCGCTCCTGGCGCTGCCGGCGGCCGCAGTAGGACAAGTCAAGATCGAGCCCGCTACCTTTGGAGGTCTGCGGGCCCGGCCGATCGGCCCGTCGGTGATGAGCGGCAGGATCGCGGCGATCGACGCGGTCGCCGAGGACCCGGTCATCGTCTACGTTGGGTCGGCGAGCGGCGGTCTATGGAAGTCGATCGACGGCGGCATTGCCTTCAAGCCGATCTTCGATGACCACAACATGTCGATCGGTGCGATCCGGATCGACCCGACGGACCCTGACATCGTCTGGGTGGGCACCGGCGAGAGCTGGGTCCGGAACAGCGTATCCGTGGGTGACGGTGTCTACAAGAGCACCGACGCCGGCGAGACCTGGCAGCACATGGGACTCGCGGACAGCGAGCGCATCGCCAGGATCGTCGTCAGCCCGCTGGACGGCAACACCGTCTTCGTCTGCGCGACAGGCCACCTCTGGAACGCGAACTCGGAGCGCGGCGTCTTCAAGACCAGCGATGGTGGTGAGACGTGGAATAAAGTTCTCTATATAGATGAGAACACCGGCTGCTCCGACATCACGATCGACCCGCACGCCCCGAACGTCCTCTACGCCGGGATGTGGGAGTTCCGGCGCTGGCCCTATTTCTTCAAGTCGGGCGGCCCGGGCAGCGGGCTCTACCGCTCGATCGACGGCGGCGCGACCTGGCAGCAGCTGACGAACGGGCTGCCTGCGGGCGAGAAGGGGCGCATCGCGGTGGCGGTGGCGCCCTCGCGCCCGAGCACGGTCTATGCCGTCGTGGAGGCGGACACGACGGCGCTCTATCGGTCCGACGACATGGGCGCGTCGTGGCAGCAGATGAACTCTTCCTACAACGTGCAGTCGCGCCCGTTCTACTTCGCCTACATCGTGCCGGACCCGGTGGACCACACGAAGGTGTTCAAGCCGGGCTTCAGCCTCACGGTTTCGACCGACGGCGGTGAGTCGTTCACTTCGTTCTTCACCGGCGGGTTTCTCGAGGGCCCGCACAGCGACCATCACGCGTTCTGGGTCAACCCGCAGCGTCACAACGAGGTGATCCTGGGCACCGACGGCGGCGTCTACTTCTCGTACGACGGCGGCAACAACTGGCGGTTCTCGAAGGCGCTGCCGGTCTCGCAGTTCTACGAGGTCAGCTACGACATGGGGATCCCGTACAACGTGTACGGCGGTCTCCAGGACAACGGCACCTGGGTGGGCCCGTCCCGCGATCCGGGCGGCATCGAGCCGGGCGATTGGGAGATCATCAATAGCGGCGACGGTTTCCACGTCTTCGTCGATCCCGCCGAGCCCGACTTCGTCTACGTGGAGTATCAGGGCGGCAATCTGTCGCGTCTGCAGATATCTACGCGCGAGTCGAAATCGATCAAGCCGTATGCCGGGAAGGATGAGCCGAAGCTGCGCTTCAACTGGAATACGCCGATCCACGTGAGCCAGAACAACCCGGGGACGCTCTACGTGGCTGCCCAGTACCTGTTCCGTACGCGTAATCGCGGCGATTCCTGGGAGCGGATCTCACCCGACCTGACCACCAACGATCCGGAGAAGCAGAAGCAGGCGGAGTCGGGTGGTCTCACCATCGACAATTCGTCGGCGGAGAACCACACGACGATCTACACGATCAGCGAGTCGCCGCAGAACGCGCAGGTGGTCTGGGTGGGCACCGACGACGGCAACCTGCAGGTCACGCGTGACGATGGCGCGAACTGGACGAACGTGGTGCGGAACGTGCGGGGCCTGCCGCGTAACACTTGGGTGTCACATGTGGAGGCGAGCCGTCACGACGAGGCGGCGGCTTACGTGACGTTTGACGGTCACCGCACCGGCGACATGACGACCTACGTCTACCGGACCCGCGACTACGGTCGGACCTGGGAATCACTGGCCACTGAGGACATCGAAGGCTACGCGCACGTGATCAAGGAGGATCTCGAGAACCCGGACCTGCTGTTCCTGGGCACCGAGCTCGGGCTCTATATCGGCGTGGACAGCGGCCAGTCGTGGGCACGCTTCGCTACCGGCTTCCCGAAGGTGGCCGTACGCGATCTCGCGATCCACCCGCGGGAGCACGACCTGATCATCGGCACCCACGGCCGCGGGATCTGGATCCTCGACGACATCACACCGCTGCGCGCGCTGACGCCCGAGGTGCTGGAGGCCGATCTGGCGCTGTTGCCCACGCGGCCCGCCGTTCAGATGATCGGCGGCGGGATGTCGTGGTTCGAGGGGGACGATCAGTTCGTCGGGCGTAACCCGCCGGAGGCGGCGGGGATCGTGTACTATCAGAAGCGGCGACACATCTTCGGCGACCTGAAGGTCGAGATCTACGATAGTGAGGGCGAGCTGATCCTTACGATCCCGGGCGGCAAGGTGCGCGGCATCAACCGGGTCGAGTGGCCGATGCGGCTGCCGCCGCCGAAGATGCCGCCGGCCAGTCAGCTGGTCATGGTTTTCCAGGGGCCGCTGGTCCCGGAGGGCACGTACGCGTTCAAGCTGATCAAGGGCAGGGACACCTATGAGGGGGAGGTGAGACTGGTCCCCGATCCACGCTCACCGCACTCGGCGGAGGATCGTCAGCTGCAACAGCGAACCGCGCTGGCGATCTATGACATGCTCGAGCGGCTGAGCTACGTGGTGGACGCCGCGCTGGATCTGCGGGATCAGGCCCGTGCACGTGCTGGGGAGGCGAGCGGCGGCGCGGCCAGGCGCCTGAACGGGTACGCGGACAGGCTGGACGAGTACCAGAAGGGCCTCGTCGCCAGCCGTGGAGAGGGTGGTATCTCCGGCGAGGAGAAGCTGCGTGAGCATCTGGGCAACCTCTTCGGTGGTGTGAACGGGTACACGGGCCGTCCCACCGATTCGGAGCTCAGTCGCATGGCGGACCTCGGCGGGCAGCTCGAGGCGGCCGAGGGGCAGTTCCTCCAGCTGACCAGCGAGCGCGAGCTGAGCTGGCTGCAGTCGGACCTTGAGCGCGCCGGGTTGGAGCCCCTCAAGCTGATGACCCGTGAGGAGTGGGAGGCCAAGCGGGAAGCCGGCGGCTGAGCGCTAACGCAAGACCTCGAGTCGAGAAGCGAGAGCCCCGGTGGCCACAGGCCAGCGGGGCTCGCTCGTGCTCGGGGCGCGGCTGACGCCTCAGGTGCCCCAGCGGGCGTGGAAGCCGCGTGTATCCACGTGGACGAACGGCCCGTGACCCCTCGTTCGCTTGTATCGTCCCAGCCCGCCGATGAAGGGCGCGTACCATGGCTGCCCGTACATCTCGTCGATGATGTCGTAGATGACGTCGGCGTCCCGATAGTCGATCCGGTCGTCCGCGTTCAGGTCGTCCATCATCTCGTCCTTGGGGTTCTCGTCGATGTAGATGTCTGCGGCGCCACCCCAGACGTGCCGGCTGTACCTGACGTTGCCGATCAGGCGATTGTAGTAGGGCGTTCGGTACCCGCTCAGGATCGCGAAGGTGCTCGCCTTGTAGCCCTTGCGGTTCACCGCCTCGAGGATGACCTCTAGTTTCAGGAGAAGCCGCTCCTTCAGCACGACGTATTTCGGCCAGCCGCCTTCCTGTTTGCAGAGGAACTGCTCGAGCCTGAAGTGCGGAGCGACGAGCGTCGCCTGGTTCTCCGGCGTGACCTCGATGAAGCCTCGCGGTGGCCGGTAGATCGACAGGCCCCTCAGCGGTCGCGCCGGGTAATTGCCGATGCGGTACCCGTTGAGGGTCTCACCCTCGAGGTCGCTGTAGGGGACTATCACGAACGCGTTCAGCGTGATCGAGTCGGGCGGCTCGACCTGCGCCAGCGTGAGCGGGTAGAGACCGGTCGCGGTGGGCGCCGTCCAACGCCAGCGGCGGTCACCGGCGGGCGCGATCTCGCCGGCCGCCGCCGCCACCACGAACCTGCGGTCCGTACCCTCGGCCACTACCGCGAGGTTCAGGGTCTCGCCCGGCAGCACGAAGGCGGCCAGGACATGGTACGGCGAGAGCTCGTCCTTGAAGCGCACGGAGAAGCTGGCCCGCTCGGGAGAGAACTCCGTGGACTCGCTACCCACGGCCTGGCGTGACATCGAAGGTGGGTGCTGCGAGGTCGTCAGCAGCGTGCCGACGATCAGCGCGAAAGACCACGCACAGATACTCTTCATCCGGGCCTCGTATTCGACCGTTTCAGCCGCTCGGCGCCGTGCAATCTAGGAACCGGGCGGCGGTGCCTGAAGAGCCTGATCGAGCAGCGGGTCTCGGCCATAGACATCGTTGCGAAACTGGATCGAGCCATCCTCGGCGACCCAGGCGGTCCAGTAGAGGAGGTGTATCGGGACCGACTTCGGGAGTCGCACCGTCTGCTCGACACGCCCGTTGGCCGCTTCGAGAATATTGTGGCGCGGCCAGGCGGGATCATCGCGGAGCAGGTACTCGGCGAGCTCGATCGGCTTCTCGAGGCGGATGCAGCCGGAGCTGAAATCGCGCGACGTCCTTGCGAACAGTTCCCGGGACGGCGTGTCATGGAGATAGACGTTGAAGCGGTTCGGGAACATGAACTTCAGGCGACCGAGGGCGTTAGCGGGACCCGGCTCCTGCCGTAAACGGAACTCGAAGTTCTGGGCCATGACCCGACTCCAATCGATCGTCTGCGGATCCACCTCCTGGGGCAGGCCGTCAGCGCTCTGAACGAATACCTTGATCTGCTGTCGGCTCAGATACATGGAATCACGCTTGATCTGCGGCAGCAGGTCCTCCACCGCGAGGTTACGGGGCACCTGCCAGTACGGGCTGAAAACCAGGTAGGTGAGGCTGTCGCTGAACACCGGCGTCCGGCGATATGGGCGCCCGACCACGGCCCGCATGCTGAGCACCGTCTGGCCGGCCTCCACGACATCCAGCTCGAAGTTCGCGATGTTGACGATCACGTAGCGCTGCCCGAGCGTCTGCGGCAGCCAGCGCCAGCGCTCCAGGTTGAGCTCGATCTGGCGGGCCCGCTCGGCCGCCGTGATGTTGAGCGCCGCCAGCGTGGCGGGGCCGACGCTGCCGTCCACTTCGAGCCCATGCCTTCGCTGGAAGTGGCGCACCGCCGCTTCCAGTGTGGCGTCGAGGCTGTCTGCCGCTGTCATCGCCACCGCCGGGTCGAGGTCACCCGAAGCCGCCAAGCGTTCGCGCAACGCGAGGACGCGCGGTCCTCGATCGCCCGGCGCCAGCTTCGGCCCGTCCGGCACCCGGGGCCAGCCGCCTTGGTCGGTCCAGGCGCGGTAGCGCTGGAGGGCGTCGCGCAGGCGGACGTAGTCGGGGTGTGAGGGCAAGAGCGCGCGAAGAGACTCCTCAACGCGGTTCGAGGCGATGGCGTTCTCGAGGACGGCGACCATGTTCGCGTCCCGGCGGTTGGCGATCCACATGGCATCGATCGTCACCGGGTCCACGCGACCGGCCAGCAGGTGCGAGCCGTAGATGAGAAAGGCGTCCGTGAGCAGGAGGTCGAGGTAGACACGCAGGGTGGCGCTGCGTGGACCGATGTCGCGACGCCCACCGAGCCTGGCGAGCAACGCCTCGATGGCGGCGAGATGATAGTCGCTCGGCCTCAGACCTTCCCGGTCCGCGGCGCGAAGCGCCCTCAGCAGCGCCTGCGCTTGGGGAAGCGGACCGCTGTCGTCGCTCCAGGCCGGCCAGTAGGTGCGGCGCTCGTAGAAGGCCGGCAGCGCCTGCACCGCGTAGATGCGCTCGCCGGCCACCAGCAACTCCGACGAGCCGACCGAGGCCTCGATCCGGTTGCGAATGCCCTCTTGGACGAGGTCGGAGATGCCCTGTGCCAGCGCGCTCGACCGGGTCGCGGGCAACGCCTGTACGAGGGTCAGCGCTATGAGGATCCGACTCGGCATCTGTATCAGTTCACCCCAAACCGCCAAAGCCGCTGCTCGGGCACCTCGCACGACCAGCGAGTGGCCCGCCGGACGCTGTGCTAACGCTAACGCACTGCGGCGTCGCCGTCACGGGGGTGGTCTGCTCTGGCGCTGCTGCTGGCCTGGTCACGCGCGGACGCTATCTTGACGGCAGGCCCGATCAACCCGGACGGCACCTTGGGACTGCACCATGAAAGCGATTACCGGATCCTTGCTCGCCGGCGCGATCCTGCTGGTGGGTAGCTGCAAGCCCGCTGGGCCCGCGAGACCGGCTCGACCGGCGGAGCCGTCACCGGCAATGCTGCGACGGCACACGCTGATGCCGGTCCCGGCGTCGCTGGAGTTCGCTGAAGGTCGTTTGGCCATCGACTCCAGCTTTCGCGTGGCGCTCACCGGCTACAGCGAACCGCGCCTGGAGCGAGCGGTCACCCGTATGATGGCGCGCCTGTCGCACCAGACGGGGATGCCGCTGGGCCCGGCCGCGCGCCAGGGTGGCCCGGCCCTGGAGATCGAATGCGATGGCGCCGCCGGCGAGGTGGGTTCGGCGGTCGAGAACGAGTCCTACACTCTCGTCGTCCGCCGCACGGGCGCGCGCTTGCATGCGGCCACGCCGTACGGTGTGCTGCGGGGTCTGGAGACGTTCCTGCAGCTCGTGGAGCTGGGCGATCGGGGATTCCAGGTCCGAGCCGTCACCATCGAGGATCGGCCGCGCTTCCCCTGGCGCGGGCTGCTGATCGACCCGGCCCGGCACTGGATACCGCCCGCGGTGATCAAGCGCAACCTCGACGGGATGGCCGCGGTCAAGCTGAACGTACTGCATTGGCATCTCACCGAGGATCAGGGCTTCCGCATCGAGAGCAAACGCTACCCGAAGCTGCATCGGCTGGGGTCGGATGAGGACCACTACACCCAGGAACAGGTCCGCGAGATCATCGAGTACGCACGCGATCGCGGTATCCGGGTGGTGCCCGAGTTCGACATGCCGGGCCACACGACCAGCTGGTTCGTCGGCCACCCGGAGCTGGCGAGCGCTGCGGGCCCTTACCGGATCGAGCGCGGCTGGGGGATCAAGGATCCGGCCATGGATCCGACGCGCGAGCAGGTCTACGAGTTTCTCGACGGATTCATCAGCGAGATGGCGGAGCTGTTCCCCGACCCGTACCTCCACATCGGCGGCGACGAGGTCAATGGGGTGCAGTGGGATGCTAACGCAGAGATCCAGGCGTTCATGCGGGAGCAGGGCATGGCGGATAACCACGCGCTCCAGGCCCACTTCAACCGCCGTATCCAGGCGATACTCTCGAAGCACGGCAAGACGATGGTGGGGTGGGACGAGATCTTTCACCCGGATCTGCCCACTGACATCGTGATCCAGTCGTGGCGCGGCCAGGAGTCGCTGGCCGAGTCGGCACGCCAGGGCTACCAGGGCATCCTCTCCAATGGCTATTACCTCGACCACATGCTGTCCGCCGCGCGGCACTATCAAGTGGACCCGCTAAGCGGCGCGGCCGCCGAGTTGAGCGCCGACGAGAAGAAACGCGTGTTGGGCGGGGAAGCGTGCATGTGGTCGGAGTTTGTCACATGGGAGACGATCGACTCGCGCATCTGGCCGCGGGCCGCGGCGATCGCCGAGCGGCTCTGGTCACCTGCCGAGATCAACGATGTCGACGACATGTACAGCCGGCTCGAGGTGACGAGCCAGCGCCTGGAGTGGTTGGGCCTCACCCATCGCTCCGCCTACAGCCGGATGCTCAGGCGATTGAGCAACTACCGGCCCATCGATGCGCTGCGGACCCTGGCCGACGTCCTCGAGCCCGTCAAGTTCTACGAGCGGCCTTCCAGTCGCCCCTACACCAGCCTGATGCCGTTGAATCGCCTTGTGGATGCCACACGTCCTGAGAGCGACGTGGCGCGCGCCTTCTCGCGCATGGTGGATGAGTTGCTCGCGGATCCAGCGGACGAGACGAACAAGGAGGCGATCGAGACTTGGCTGGTCAGCTGGCGCGACAATCATGAGCGATTGGCGCCGTTGATCCAGTCGTCGGCCCTGTTGCGAGAGGTCGAGCCGCTCTCGACGAACCTGCGGCGACTCGCTCAGTTGGGCCTCGAGGCGCTCTCGGCGGTTCATAGAGGGCGCAGGTTGCGTGATTCTGAGTGGGAAGAGCACGTGCAGGTGCTGGAGCGCGCCGCGCAGCCGCAGGCCGAGCTGCTGATCATGGTCGAGCCGGCGGTGCGCAGGCTGGTGGAGGCGGCGCGCGAGCGGCGCTGAGCAGCGCGCGGATCACGTGGGCCGCGGGATACGCATGGACCTCACGCTCGTCGTACTCGCCGCCGGGCTCTCGACCCGCTACGGCGATGTGAAGCAGCTGGCGGCCGTCGGCCCCAGCGGCGAAACGCTGCTGGACTACGGGATCTACGATGCCGCGCGGGCCGGGTTCTCGAAAGCCGTCCTGGTCACGCGCCGTGAGCTGGAGTCGGCGCTGCGCGAGCATGTCCTCCGGGTTTTCGGGGATGCGCTGACCTTCACGTTCGCTTTCCAGGAGCTGGAGGCGCTGCCGCCGGGCCGCTCGGTACCGGAGGGGCGGCTGAAGCCCTGGGGTACGGGCCACGCGGTGCTGGCGGCCGAATCACTGGTGTCAGAGCCGTTCGTGGCGATGAACGCCGACGACTTCTACGGCGCCCGGGCCTATGTGCTGCTGGCCGAGCACCTGCGCGAGGTCGCCGACAGCGGCACGCCCCACTTCGCGGCAGCCGGTTACAAGCTGCGGGACACGCTGTCGCCGCACGGCGGCGTCTCGCGGGCCGTATGCGAGCTGGACCGCGGTGGCTACCTCGGGCGGGTCACCGAGGTCAAGGGAATTCAGGAAGGGGAGGGAACCATCGCCGGCGTCGGCTTGGCGGGTGAGCGCTTCGTGTTGACCGGTGACGAGACGATCTCGATGAACCTCTGGGCGGCGACCCCGGCGGCGTTCCCGCTGCTGGAGCGGCAGTTCGAGGAGTTTCTGGCCGAGCACATTGCCGACCTGGACGCGGAGTTCCTGCTCAGCACGGCGGTGAACGACCTGATCGCGGAGGGTGCGGTGCGAGTCAAGGTGATCCCGACCGCCGGGCCGTGGTTGGGAATGACTCACCAGGAGGATCGTCCCTACGTGGTCGCAAGGCTCAGACAGCTGATCGCCGCTGGCGAGTATCCGGAGGATCTTTCGCTCTCGCCCCCTCGGTCCCCTGGTGACTGAGAAACGTCTGGGACGGCGGCCGGCCTGCGAGCTGGCCGCACCTTCGGGGCTCTCCAGCGGGTCGGACCTCCAACGGTTCTGCAAAAGGGAGGATTGTTCTAGATTGTTGGGCATTCCACGCCCCCCAGCGTAGCCGGTCGGGGGCCGCGGCGGCCCAATTTCCTTGCGAGGCTAGCTATTCTCAGGACACTTCGTACCCTGCTGGTGCCCGAAGGCCCGCTGTTGCTCGTCGCTTTCCTGCTGCTGCAGTGGGCGGCGGCACGCGAGTGGGTGGTGGACTTCGCGCCAGTCTACCCCGCCGTGTTTGTGATCGGCGCGCTCCAGTGCTGGCGCTTCCATCGCACTCGCTTGCTGTTCGCGATCGTCCTCCTGCTGATGGCCGACCGGGTGCTGCTGCACTTCGCCTTCGGCGCCACGGCGACTCAGCCGATGGGTGGTGCGATCGTCAACGCGGTGGCGTTGCTGTTGCCACTCAACTTGCTGGCGGTCGTGGTGGTTCCCGAGCGCGGCCCGACCACACTACGCGGCCTGCTCATGTGGCTGGTCATCATCGCTCAGCCCGGGATCGTCGAGCGGCTGCTCGGGTCCGGTGAGGGCTGGTTCGCGCGGTTCCTGGACGCCCGGGTGCTGGAGGGTTTCTACTTCGGCTGGACATCCCTGCCGCACCTGTCGATCCTGGCCTTTGTGCTCGCCTTCGTGGTGCTCGTTGCGCGGCTGCTCTGGGAGCCGAACGAGGAGAAGAGCGCTCAGATGTGGGCACTGGTCGCCGCGGCTTTCGCGCTGAACGCGGGTGCGGGCGGCCTCAACTCGACGACCTACTTCGCCGTCGCGGGCCTGATGATCGTCCAGGCGGTCATCGATGTGTCCTACCGGCTCGCCTACCAGGACGCGCTGACCGGGCTGCCGACGCGCCGCGGCTTCAACGAGCTACTCGAGCAGCTGGTCGGTCACTACACCGTCGCGATGGTTGACGTGGACCACTTCAAGCAGTTCAACGACAAGCACGGGCACGAAGTGGGTGACCAGGTGCTGCGCATGGTGGCGGCGGAGCTGGGCAAGGTGTCGGGTGGCGGCAAAGCGTTCCGCTACGGCGGCGAGGAATTCACGATCGTGTTCGAGAACAAGCGGGTCGAGGATACCCAGCCTCACCTCGAGAAACTGCGCGCGACGATCGCGGGCCGCGTGTTCACGATCCGTGGCGCGTTCCGGCCGCGCAAGAAACCGGACCAGCCGAAGCCGCCCAAGAAACCGCGCAAGACGCTCAAGGTCACCGTCAGCATCGGCGCCGCCGACAGCACTGACCCGAAGGAGACGGCTGAGGACGTCGTGAAGGCGGCGGACCAGGCCCTCTACACCGCGAAGCAGACGGGCCGCAACAAGGTATGGCTGCGCGCGCGGCCGCGGATATAGAGCCAGCGGCCGAGCACAACACGACCTGACGTCTCATTGCCTGCAGTCCGCTCGCGTGAAGCGGATCACGGTGCCCGAGAGCACCGGGTCGCGATCCAGCTTGACTCCACGGCTCGAGATGACGGCGCCTTGTATCTGATCTTGCTCGGATAAACGGATGACGGCGTCTCCCCCGAGTCGTCTTGCCTTCTCTCTCAGTGACTCCGCCACAGCATCCATTGAAATCAATATGTGTCGTTGACGGGAGGTCACGATGCCGATCTCTTCGTACGGGCACTCCGGGAGTGATTCTCGATAGAAGCGGATCGGGTACTCTTCTGGCCTCGGCTCGTACTCGGTTGGGGACAGCCGCACGACGCGCGTCGCAGGCGTGCAGCCAAGTAGGCAAAGCCCACAGAACCCGACTATGTATTGGACTCGCATGGCGAACCTCCGCTGCCTTACAGCGCGCACAACCATCGGCTCCTGCGTCATCCTTTCGCATTGTCGAGTGCGACCACCACACCGAGCTGGAATACGACGAGGTTCGTCTCGCTCTCGATCGGCCTGAACCAGATCGAACCGTCCGAGGCCTCATGGATGCTGCCCTCCCTCAAGTAGCGAACCTGCCCGTTGTGCATGTACTGCGTTGAGAAAGCGAGCGAGACTCTCCGAGACAGACGCACCCACAGCCCGCCGCCGCTGGCCAGCGCGAAGGTGAAATCGTCGAAGTTGGTGGTGCTGGCGAACTCCTCGAAATCACTCGTTCCGCTGACGCCCGATTCGGTATAGAAGTACGAGAAACCGAGGCCGACGTGCAGGTAGGGCCGCAGCAGACCTGTCCCGAGGGTCAGTTGCGGACCGACGAACGCCGTGATGATCTGGTTGTCGGTGGTGACGTCGACCCAGACACGCTGAATCGTCGGGCTCAAGGGCTGCTGCACCGTCTCGCGTCCGTAGATCAGGTACGAGCCGTCGAGTCGCAGACCCCAGTGAGAGCGGCGGTCAAGGTCAAGGAGGAAAAAGCCGCCAAAGCCCACGCTGGCATTCACGTAGTTGGCGAACTCCCCCTGGGGGACCCCAACCTGCAAGCCACCGCCCAGAGCGGCAAACGGGTCGAAGTCGATGCTCTCCTGACCCCTGGCCTCCGCTGCCAGGAGCGCTGCAGTGAGCGTGAGAACGCAGGCCGTCGTGCTGGCACGCTTGCAATGCATGGGTACCCTCCTTTCAACGGCTCCCCGGCAGCCTACGGGATGGGGCTGCATTCGACCCGTAGCTCCACAGAGCAGGCCGTGTGCCACGTGGGACTGCCCTGACCTGCTTAGGAGGCGGCCCCGTCGAGCCGGGTTTGCCGGCGGTCGGGGCCAAGGCCGTGGTCTTCTGACGCGAGTGGCCGTGTCAGTCTGACACTATCGGGCCGTCCACAGGCTCGCGGCCTTTGGTCTCGATTCCGAACCCGCGTTGAGCCGATCAGCGGCCCGCGGGGGATGAATGACTGCCCCCGTAACGGCCGAGAATGCGGCCATCCCGCCGGTCCACCAGGATCAGCGCCGCGCGCCCCGGCAGTACTCGGGTCTCCACCGGTGTCCCGGTCTCGACGTGTTTGAAGCGCACGGAGGCCGGGGCGCCGAGCTGCGAGACGACGGCGTAGAGTACGGCGTCCCGATACACAGCCGGGTAGATGAGTACGCCGGGATCGAGACGTGGGGTCGCGAAGCGTGGTGCGACGCCGGCCTGTGCGAGGGCGTGGCGGTAGAGGGCCGCAGTCGGCTCGACCTGCTGAGCGAGTTCGACGGGCAGCGGCGACCAGATGAGCCGGCCTCTTCCCACTTCGATCGTCATCACGCGTGCGGTCGCGCCGCCGTTCGTGACCGCCGTCTCGACGCGCTGGAATTTCTCGCCGCGATAGCTGAGGCGCAGCGCTTCGCCATCGAGTTCCAGGTTCTCTTCCTGCGCCACGGGCCGGATGCCGGTCGTGACGCCGAAACGCTCGAGTCGTGGCGCCGGCAGCCAGTGCTCGTCGGAATCGATGGGTCCGGTGACGAGCAGCGTGGCGCCCTCGTCGGCGAGCTCCAGGAGGCGTTGCCACGCTGTTTCGGTCAGAATACGGGGTGACGGTAGGATGATGAGCTGCGGAGTATAGTCCAGGCGATCGAGCCCGTACTCGCTGACGCCGCTCATGGTCACGCCACAGTGGTGATGCATCGCGCGCACGGCCCGTTGCGTCGCCTCGGTCGCGAAGTTGCGAGCGGAGAACATGTGCGAGTGGGGAATGACCATGAGCGCCGGCTCGCGCTCGCGCGGCCCCAAGTCACGCAGCGACTCCCCGACGAACCTCGCCACGTCGCGGAGCACATGGAACTCTGGCTTGGCCGACCCGTCGGGGCGCAGCAGTCCGATGGCGGCCTCGTTGTCGAGCGGCATGTAGGGGTTGGTGTTCCAGATCCACTCGATGAACCCGGCACCGCCCACCGCCAGAGCGAGGGCGAGCTTGCGCTCGAGCAGCTCGCGAGCCTCTTCTTCTGTACGCCAGGCGCTCCCGTCTATCCGCTCGTAGAACATGATGCCCGTCTCGGAGATCAGGTTCGGCCGGTCGGGCGTCTTGGTCATGACGTGGTCCCAGAGCAGATCGTCGTTCAGCCACCAGGTGTGGTTGGAGGTGAAGTCGACTGCGGGGCCGTGGAACATCGGGCTGGGTCGTTCGTAGGTGCCGCCTTCGTCCTGGCCCACCGTGACCAGCTGACTTGGATTCCCCGCCTCGCGCAGCGCAGCGATCATCTCGTGCGCCCAGCGCGTGAACATCTGGTTGGCGAACAGTCGGTACTCCATCACCTTGAGCGGTCGATTACCCTCGAAGATGTTGCGGTCGCTGAACTCCTCGATCCGCGGCAGCGCCATCGCCTCCTCAGGGAGCGTGCGCCACAGCTCGGCGAGCCGCGCCTGACGCTCGCTGTCGGAGCCTGCGGGGAAGCGCTGACGCAGCCAGTCGTGCCAGGCGCGTACCTCGAAGCGGTCGTAGTTGGGCCGGGTGAGCCACAGGCGCTCGGGCGAACAGAAGGACGGCTCGTTGATGAGGTCCCAGATCACGTCGCTCATCTCGCGGTAGCGGCGGGCGACGAGGCTGAGGAAGGTCTTCTGCGCCCCGACCGCGCGCGGGTCGAGATACGGGTTCGCGCCGCCCCACATCTCCGGCAGGAAGGCGAAGAAGGTGAAGATGACGGGGATGTCGTAACGTCGCGCGGTGAGCAGGAAGGCGTCGAGAGCGCGGAGCGCCGCCTCGTTGGGTGCACCGACATCGAGCATGTAGTTCTTCCACCCCGTCCAGATCCCCGTGCGGATCATGTTGACGCCCGCCCGCTTCATCGCGGCGAAGTCGCAATCCCAGACGTACGGGTTCGGCTCGAAGAGGAACTTGCGGTGCACGTCCGAGGCCATGTACGAGGTGCCCGTGACCACGTACGGCTCGCCGTCGCGCAGCAGCGTGTGCGCGTTGGTCGTGAACGGCCTACCGCTCGCCAGCAGCTCGCGGTCGAAGATCCAGAAGCCGCTCGTGGCGCGCAGCCTGGACAAGGTTTCGTCATCCGACACGAGCGTCGCTTCGACACGGTAGAGGCCAGGGGGCAACACGACCGCGGGCGCCGTCTTCAGTGTGACGGTGCCGGCGGCGACGAAGCCCGTGCCGTGTAGGGGCAGGGTCGTCACGGCAATTGAGTGGTTGCCCTCGTCGAAGATCTCGACGCGGCACGTGAGCTCGCCGTCGCCGTGCCCGGTCGGCGACTTCAGCATCACCGTGATGGCTGGCGTCTCGCCGTCGCGATAACAGGCGAGCGAAGGCTGGGCGGTCAGCCGGTGAGCGCCAACGGCCGCGTGCTCGACCAGCGCGCGCAGTGCGGCGCCGGACAGCGAGCCCTTGAAGTTCGCCAGCACCCAGCGACCGCCGGCGAAGGGGCCCAGCAGTTGGTCGATGCACACGATCGGCACCGCCACCGGATGTTGATCACCGTCCATCACCGAGATGAGTGGTACCAGCACCGCGTCGCGTGGCCCGGACGAACCGTCCTCGTCGGGGAACTCGCGTTCGCGCGTGAAGCGGCAGTACAGCTCGTAGACGGTCTCCGCGCGGATCTCACCGGCGAGTTCGTTCGTCCACTCGATGTCGGGGCTGGGCCGGTAGGTGTGCGGCGCGCTCACATCCACCGCGAAGGCCTGTGTGATCCCCAGCTGCTTGTGGTAGGCGGTCTGGCGCACCTCCTGGTGCCAGCCATGCGCTTCGCGTCGCACCGGCACTGCGAAGGGCGCGCCGCCGACGTTCACCCAGTTGCCGCCTGCGGCGAGGAAGTCGTGCAGCTGCGGCCAGGCCGCTTTGGGGAAGGCCGACCCGTACGGGTTGAGCAAGACGTCGAAGGCGCTCGGGTCGAGCCGCTCCAGCTCGCCCACCTGGAGATAGCTCGGCTCGAGCCCGCGCAGAGCGTCACGCAGCGTGCGCGTCGCGAGGACGCTCGCGTCGATCGTCGGGAACCCGCGCTCGGCGAGGACCGCGACGCGTGGGACGCGGGTGACCGGCGGCGGCTGGGCCGGTACGAGGAAGGCCTTGAGCGGCCGCGGCACGGTGCCGGCGACGGCGGCGGCGCCCAGTGAGCCCAGGAAGCTTCGGCGATCGATGGTCGGCGACATGGTGTCCGCTCTTAGTCAGGGTGGCGCGATTCGGTCAGAGCGGCGTGCGCAGCAACTGGGGCCGCTCGCGGTGCAGGGTGACGATCAGCTCGCCGAATAGCGTGTTGGCCCAGGCGAACCAGGCGCGTGTGAAGTTCGTCGGATCGTCCTGGTGAAACGACTCGTGCATGAAGCCGGTCCCGGCGTGCGTGGCCTTGAGCGTGCGCAGGCAACGGAGGATCTCGGCGTCGTCGGTGCTGGTCAGCGCGCGCATGATGATGCCGAGCGGCCAGATCATCTCGAGACCGACGTGCGGGCCGCCGATCCCCTCGCCGGCGTCACCGCGGAAGAAGTAGGGGTTGTCCTCGCTCAGCAGGAAGCGCCGGGTGGCCTGGTAGATGGGATCGGCGGTATCGGTGACGCCGAGATAGGGGAGGGACAGCAGGCTCGGCACGTTGGCGTCGTCCATGAACAGGGCGTTACCGAAGCCGTCCACCTCGTAGGCGTAGAGGCGGCCGTACTTCGGATGCTGGAGGGTCGCGTACTCCCGTACGGCTGCGGCGACCTCTTCCGCCAGCTCCTCGCATTCTGCGGCGAAGCTGCGGTCGCCGATCTCGGTCGTGAACATCTCCCGCAGCTGCATCAGTGACGCGACCGCGAAGAGGTTCGACGGGACGAGTAACGGATAGATGCAGGCGTCGTCGGAGGGCCGGAAGATCGAGTGGATGAGGCCGATCTTGCGCGTCGGATTGCCGTAGCCGCCCAGCGGGACGGTGTCGTAGGCTACTGCGGTGGTCCGCTGGAACCTGTAGGGCCCGTGGCCATGCTTGCGCTGCTGGGTCCTGAACGTTTGCACGATGAGCTTCGCCGCCGCTTGCCAGTCTGGCTCGAGCACCGAGCCATCGCCGGTCGTTCGCCAGTAGCCGTGGGCGAGTCGCACCGGATAGCAGAGTGAATCGATCTCCCATTTGCGCTCGTGTAGCTCCGGCCTCATCTGGGTGAGGTCGCTCGCCCAGGGGCTGCCGGTGGGCCCGTCGTTGAAGGCGTTGGCGTAGGGGTCGATCAAGATGCAGCGCGTCTGCCGGTGGATGACCCCGGCCAGCAGCCGCTTCAACTTCTCGTCGTCGGTCGCCAGAGGCAGGTAGGGCCAGACCTGTGCGGCCGAGTCGCGCAGCCACATCGCCGGGATGTCGCCGGTGATGACGAACGTGTCCGGCTTGCTGTCGGTGGTCCCGAGCCAGACGGTCGTGTCCAGGGTGTTGGGGTAGCAGTTCTCGAACATCCAGGCCAGCTCGGGCTCCCCGATGTCGCGCTTGACCCGGTCGATGGTCGCCTCGACGGCGTCGCTCACGAACTTGCGCTGACTCAGCGGCGGCCGTTGTGACGGGTAGTCCTGCCCTGCGAGCGAGGCGGTCAGCCGGTCGGCACGGGCGGCGAGGCCGGCTAGGGCGACTCCTGTCGCACGGATCATCTCCCTTCGTGAGACCATGGGACGGGCTACCTCCGCGGGGTGCGTGCTGCTGTGTCGCGATTGTTGCTGAGAATAGGGTGGCTGCACAGGGAACGCCAATCCTCCGGCGGGCAGTGGCGCACCGGGTGGATGGACTGTATTAAGAAGCCTCGACCGCCGCCTCCGCAGGGACGTGCCTGAGCCTCGATAGCGGAGCCACAGCACATGCAGCTCGTTCGTCTCGACTGGTTGGTCGTCTTCCTCTACGGCGTCGTCGCCCTGGTCGTGGGCCTGGTCTTCGCCAGGCGCGCGGGGCGCGGGACGCAGGAGTTCTTCCTGTCCGGCCGCAAGGCGCCGTGGTGGCTGCTGGGCACGTCGATGGTGGCGACGACCTTCTCCACCGACACGCCGAACCTGGTGACCGACATGGTGCGGACCGGTGGCGTCAGCCAGAACTGGCTGTGGTGGGCGTTTTTGATCACCGGCATGTGCACGGTCTTCTTCTATGCGAAGCTGTGGCGGCGCTCCGGTGCGTTCACGGACATCGGGTTCTACGAGCTGCGCTACTCCGGCGGAATCGCTGCGTTCCTGCGTGGCTTCCGGGCGCTGTACCTGGGCGTCTTCTTCAACGTGATGATCATGGCCGCGGTCACGCTGGCGGCGATCAAGATCGCGGGCGTGCTGCTGGGTGTCGACAAGTACACGACCGTGCTGATCGCGGGCACGGTGACGGTGATCTACTCGGCGACTTCGGGGCTGTGGGGCGTGGTCGTCACCGATCTCGTGCTCTTCGCCATCGCCATGATCGGCTCGGTCGCAGCCGCGTACTATGCGGTGGCGCATCCGGCAGTCGGCGGTCTAGCAGGCCTGATCTCGCACCCGGCGTTGCAGGGCAGGCTGAGCCTGCTGCCGGACTTCTCCGATTGGCGGGTGGCTGCGACGGTCTTCGTCATCCCGGTCGCGATCCAGTGGTGGAGCACCTGGTATCCTGGCGCCGAGCCGGGCGGTGGCGGCTACGTGGCGCAGCGCATGCTGGCGGCGCGCAGCGAGCGCGAGTCGATGCGGGCGACGCTGTGGTTCAACATCGCGCACTACGCGCTCAGGCCCTGGCCGTGGATCCTCGTGGCGCTCGCCTCGCTGATCGTCTATCCGAACCTGGAAGCGATCACCTCGCGTTTCCCGGGCCTCGACCCGTCCATCGTCCGCCACGACCTGGCCTACCCGGCGATGCTGGTCTTCCTGCCGCAGGGTCTGCTGGGCCTGGTGGTGGCGTCGCTCGCCGCCGCCTACATGTCCACGATCAGCACACACCTCAACTGGGGTGCCTCCTACATCGTCGACGATTTCTATCGCAGGTTCGTGGCGCGCCGCCGGGATGAGCACCACTACGTGACGGTCGGCCGGCTGTCCACGGTGGTGCTGATCACCCTGGCTGGCGCTGTCTCGCTGTGGCTCGAGAACGCGCTGCAGGCGTTCCGGATCCTGCTACAGATCGGCGCGGGCACGGGACTCATCTTCCTGCTGCGCTGGTTCTGGTGGCGGATCAGCGCCTGGAGCGAGCTGGCGGCGATGACCATCTCGTTTGTCGTGGCTGTTTACTTCGAGTTCGTGCATGAGGCAGTGGGGCTTCCTGCGCTCGATCCCTCGCTCCGGCTCGTGCTGGGCGTTGCCATCACAACGGTGGTCTGGTTGACGGTGACGTTGCTGACGCCCGCGACCGACACGGCGACGCTACAGGCGTTCTACGACCGGATTCGGCCCTTCAATCGGGGCTGGCGGGCGGCGGTGCGAACGGGTCCGACGGAGGGGAGCTTCACCGCAGCGTTGCTCGCCTGGTTTCTGGGCTGCGCGGTGGTCTACGCGGCGCTGTTCGGTACCGGCTACTTCCTCTACGGCGAGGCACGTTACGGGATGCTCTGTATGCTGGTCGTGGTCTTCGCGGCGACCGGGATCTTCAAGTACTTGCCGCGCGTCGGCTTCGAGTAGTTGGAACTCATCGGCGGGCGACGGCCCGGGCCGAGCGATCGCCTTGCGTGCTAGCCAACCGCTCGTGCGACGTATTCCCTTATGTGGCTGATCGCTTCCTGCTCAGCAGCCTTAGCGCTCCTGATGTTCTCGGCCATGCGAGACAGGGCCTTGCTGTCGGGTGTTGTGAGTGTGAGGGCGTGATCCCAGACCGGCTTCAACAGCGACGCAACGTCTTCATATGACGTGGCCGCCCGTCGAAGCGCCTCGTTACCGTTCGCGATAGAGCTCACGTAGTCGCGGGCATAGCAGCGTGCGGAGTAGTAATGTGCGGCGTAGTAAGCGGCATGGCTGGGAATGTCAGAGGGAATCCTGTCTCCCTTCCCGTGGGTGAGGATCAGCGCCCAGCGGTCGTAGAGCAAAGCCCAGAGGTCGTACGCAGGGAGCCCGTCCTGGTACTGGGGCCGGTCCATCCACTCTTTCTGTTCGGCATGGGCGATCGCGGCCTTCAGAGATCTGAGCATGACCTCTTCGCGGCTACGCTCGTTCCGCTCTCCGGGGATGGCGACGGAGAGGATGTCGATGCCGTTCCTACCCAGCTTCTCGAACGGAAGGGACGACGACTCGCCCTGGTACGTCAGCGTCTCGTATATCTGCTTGTTCTCGTCGTAGCCGGCGATCAGGCCCCACTCGTGGCCGCCGATGTCCCAGACGATGGCGAGGGCACCCCGATCGATTCCCTCGACAATCGCTGTGTGGGCTGCGGCTCGTCTCTCTTCTTCCTTGTCGTTCTCGTCCCAGAGACGGCTCATGTAGAGGCACCCGTACCCGTACTGTTCGACGGCCTCGGGCAGGATGGTGGACCAGTCGAAGACGCTCATTGCGCTGGGACACATGACCTCGTTGATGAAGATCCTGAACGCGAACGCGCTAGTCCCCATCAGCCAGACGGGATCGAGTTCGCCCGCAGTGTAGTTGAGCGCGGTGGCCAGGCTGGCCACGTAGGAGTGGCGGATACCGAGCTCACCCTTCTCGGTTGCCCGTTGGTCCACGTACCACGCGATGTCCTCGAGTGTCTTCTTCGACATGCAAGTCCTCTCGATGGCGACCGGCTAGAACCCTTGCTCGCGCCACAGCGATCGAGTGCAGGTCGCTAGACTCTCTTGAACAGCGCCCTCTCGTAATCCTGAACGACGTATCTCTTGCCCTTCTTGACGACCTTGTGCCCCTCGGACTGCAGTCGTCTGCGCTGTCGCGCGATGCCACCCGGGTACTTCTCGTTGAGCACGCCGCCGGTCTTCAAGGTGCGCCAGTAGGGCGTGATGCGCCGTCTGCCTTCCTGTGCCGCCTCTTCCGCCGCCTGTGCAGCGATGTGCGCGAAGATGCCGGTCGTGATGGGGCAGCCGATCGTGGCCGAGTGCCTGCGTGCGAGCGCGGATCGGATCTCGTTGATCGTGATCACCTTGCCCTTCGGCACCTTCTTCATGATCTCGTCCACCTCCTTGGGTGCGGGGATCACGACTGTGCCCGTGCCGGCGCCCCACCGCTTACTCATCTTCGCGCCGATCTCCTCGACCTTCGGCAGGCCTTTGCTCTCCTCGAGCTTCTCGCGCCACGACTTCTTGAATTTCATGCTATCCCTCCTGCGGCGCTGGAGAACACCGTGATCATGCTACTCTTGGAGGTTCTGTGCTCGCCAGCCGAGATACTCCCGGACGAATTGCGGGTGCGAGCGCGCATCCTCCGGGCTGCCCAGACCGTGCGTCGTGCCGGCCGCACACCAGATCACTTCGTCCGCACTATTCAGCAGAGGCTCTACCTCATGACCGGTGGTCACGATCGCCGTGCCTTGAGCGGCGAGCTGGCGGAGTGCATCTGCGATCAACTCCTGGTCCATGGGTGCGATCCCGTGGAACGGCTCGTCCACCAGCAGACACTTCGGCGCCCGAATCACGGCTGCGGCGATCGCGGCACGTCGTCCCTCGCCTCCACCCAACTCGTGGAAGCGTTTTTCCAGCGATTCGTCCAGGGCCAGTGCGGCGACGACCTCATCGATCGCTTTCCCGCCGTACCTCTGGTTGATGAACCGGAGGTGCGTTTCTACCGAGAACGTGCTTGGCAGACGCGCGCGGTCGTCCACGTAGTACAGGCCGCGTCGCGCCAGAACTGCTAGGCGCGGCCGCTCGTAAGACTTCGAGAGGAAGCGGACGATCCCGGTGTCCGCGCGTAGCTCGCCGACCGCGATCCGCAGCATGCTGGTCTTGCCGGAGCCGTTGCGGCCCAGGAGCGTCGTGATGCGGCCTTCGCGTGCCCAGAACGACGCCGCCTTCAGGACCTGGAGGCCCCCGAAGGAC
>Ga0209635_10000807_pt1 | contig 22594 bp, 22 predicted proteins | sample DeeMarSWOR230_32_FD_187463 | JGI IMG/M metagenome (GOLD analysis project Ga0209635, IMG submission 187463) | Marine sediment microbial communities from White Oak River estuary, North Carolina - WOR-2-30_32 (SPAdes) (version 2) | ecosystem: Environmental > Aquatic > Marine > Intertidal zone >...
AGTATCAGGACAAGTAATGCAGCGATTGCCAGATGGAGTTTCCCTTTCATTTAGTTCCACCGCCGTGTATCATCCTTCTCTACTTTTTGCTTCTGGTTACCTCTGGACGACCTCGCACCATATCTGGGGCGAGGCACTGCCACCAAGACCGGTCCGCCACCCGTGCAGGCGATAGCCGCCCCCGGTCACTTCAACATAATAAGGAGGGGTGCCGGTGCCATTGACCCAGTCAAAGGTAACCTCGGCATTGGACAGGTTGAGGACCTGGGCTTCGGCCTGGTTATCCGATGCGGTGCCGGTGCTGTCCTGGAACTCGAGCGCCATGTTGAGGTGGTGGTAGCGCTGAATCAGGTCTCCGGTGTTGACCAGATAGACCTTTACCACCAGGTCGCCGGTGTAGTCCCAGTGCGGGTCGACGTCAAAGAGGGTTCCCGTGGGCCAGGTGCCGGTGAACTTGCCGAAGACGTTTGTCGGGGGAGAGTAGGAGCCGTTAACACTTACTTCAGCGAAGTCAGATTGGATGGCGGTAACACCGATGGTGGTGGTGGCGGTAGTGAAGGTATAGGCAAAGGCACCACCGGTGAGTGCCAGCACGGCCACTATGGCAATGAGAATGAACTTCTTCATTTTTCCCTCCTTGTATAACTACCTTTCTATTTTACCTTAACTTTCACCTTAGTTGTCAACTTTATGTCTATTAGTTTCTCTTAGTCCGGGGCCCCCTCAGCCAAGGGGACCCCTAACTTAGCCAATTACTGGTGCTGGCTGGCCTGTATCACCTGGCAGAAGAGTACCGGGTCATTGTCGGGCAGTCCCTTGACCGACGGGTATACCTTGTAGCTGCCGCCAGTGGCATAGACAGACCGCGGACCGGTCAGGTTGGTGCTGTCAACGATGAAGCTGATTTCGGGATTGCTCAGGCTCATGACCTGGACGGATTCCTCCATGTCCACCTTGGTGGTGCCTTCCCTGAACTCAACCCTCAGCATCCAGAAGGAGTAGTCCTCAACCAGCTCGTCAACATTGGCCAGGGAGACGATTACCTCCAGGTCACCGGTGTAGCCGGCGCCCCTGGTCACGTCAAATAGTCCACCCGCCTGAATTTTGCCTTTAACTTTACCCAGGAAGGTGTAGGCCGGCACATTGTTATTGTCGGTGACCGTGGCGTAGTCGCTAACCACCGGGGTGGTGCCCAGCGTGATGGTGGTCGTGGTGTAGGTGTAGGCAAATAAACCACCCGTGATGGCTAGCGCCAGCAAGAAAGCGCTTAGCAGCATCAGTCCTTTTCGTTTCGCATTTCCCTCCATTTTTGAATCCTCCTTTACTTGTTGATTTAGATTAGCTCTAAATTGTGGTAGGCTTCTCATCGCCTACTCTGACTATTATTTCAGGGCCGGTTTTCATCAGGCTCAGTGATTCCGGCCACCTCCTTTTTATTTTTCACATTATCTTCACCTCCCTTGAATTTACCCGAATTAATTATTTAAATTTATTTAACTGACCAGGGATTTAAAGCGTTCTATCAGTTTTTCTTTGAACTCGTTGAATTCCTCCCTGGTGACATACTCCACACCCGGTTTGCCGGCTCTGGGCATTACGCCGCTTTGCGCGGCCTCAATCACCTCGCGGCTGCGGTCATTCGCCACCAGCTTGGCTAGGATAAGGTTGAGGTGGTAGCGGATAATTTCCTCACTGAGATTCAGGGTTTTGGTGATCTCCTCAAGCGGAGTGCCATTGATGATGTGGCGCAGAATATTGCTCTCAACCGGCAAAAGGTGGGCCAGCAGGTCAGCCACTTTTTTGCCGATGGCGGTAAAGATTTCAAATTCCTCAACCACGTGGGCGGCAATTTCGGGTTTGAGCAGGGCTTCACTTATCGGTTGGGCTCCCTGGGCTACCTCCCGGATGAGGTTGACCACATCCTCCGGGTCGGCATCTTTGGTCAGGCAGGCGCTGGCCCCGCCCTTCATGGCTGAGTAGAGCTGCTCCTCATTTTCGCTATCCATAATCAGAATCACCATCACCTCGGGCAGGTTCTGCTTGAGGCGACGGCAGGCATCAACACCGCTGAGTTTGCTGTGGTTGGCATTGAGGATAGCTATCTTGGGTGGCGTTTTTTCAATAAAGGCGAGCGCTTCTTCGTTTTCGGCGGACTCGCCGATGACGTCCATGTCTTCCTCACCGGAGAGAGTGAAATGTATACCTTCTCGAAAGAGCACTTGCCAGTCAGCTAAAAATACGGTTATCTTTTCCATTTTTGGGCTCCTCCACAGCTCGTTACGCTCATTACACTCTCAATCTAGCAGATGAATATAAAGATAGGCATAAAAAAGATAAAGAGTTCGTAAAGGTTATATTAAGGTTGTATAAAGAACTCAGGCCAGAAGAGCCTTTGGGGGTGGTTAAAGCGGGGGTGTTTCTTAAGCCGGCCGGACAAACTTGTAGCCCATGCCGTGCTCGGTGACGATTATGTCGGCGGATTCGCCGTTATCACCCAGCTTCTGCCGCAGGTGCTGAATGTGCACCCGGAGCAGGTCTCTGGCGTCCTGGTAGTCTTCCCCCCATACCTTGTTCAGCAGGTTCTCGTGGGAAAGCAGACGCCCTTCGTTCTTAATCAGGTGATAGAGCAGCTTGTATTCGGTGGAGGTAAGCCTTACCGGTTTCCCGTCTACGGTGACCTCTTTGCTGGCAAAGTCCACCGCCAGCCGGCCACTGATAAAGGGCCTCTCCTCGCTTACCGGCATTCCCTGGATCCGGCGCATTACCGCCCGCACTCTGGCGACCAGTTCAATATGGCTGAAGGGCTTGGTGATGTAATCATCGGCGCCCAGCTCCAGACCGCGGGCGACATCGGTATCTTCTCCCCTCACCGTCAGCATGATTACCGGCACCTGGGAGAAGCGCCGTATCTCCCGCAGTACCTCAAAGCCGTCCATATCGGGGAGCCCGATATCCAGGATAACCATATCCGGGCTCTCGGCTTCGACCAGTTCCAGCCCCCGGGTGCCATCCTGGGCGGAGAGGACGGTGGCATTACTCCAGTGTAGCTGGAAGCAAAGCGAGACGACATCGGCAATTTCGGCAGCGTCATCGATTACGAGCGCTTTCATATCTATATCTACCGATTATTTCAGGGGCAGGGAAAAGGAGAAGGTACTACCCTGACCGGTGGCACTCTCCAGCCAGATATTGCCGCCGTGAAGCTCAACCAGGAACTTGGTAATGGCTAATCCCAGCCCACTGCCTCTGCCTCCGTTGATCTGATAGTAGGGTTGGAATACCAGTTCTTGCTTCTCGGCGGGGATGCCCATCCCGCTATCAGCTACCTGAATCACCAGTCTGCCGTTTTCAGAGGCGGCACTTATTGTTATCTTGCCTCCCTCGGGAGTGAATTTGCTGGCATTGGTTAACAGATTGAGCAGGACCTGTTCCAGGTACTGACGGTCTGCCTTAATCGCGGGTAGTGAGGCGGGCAGGTTCAGGGTCAGGGATTGTTGTTTACTCTTGGTAATCGGGTAGAACTCGGTGGTTACACTCTGGATAAGCGGCCTGACTTCAATGAGCTCCGGTTGAAAGGGGAAGTCCCCGGTGAGTAGCTCTGACATCTTGGCAAAGTTAGACAGCTTTTCATCCAGGCGGTGGGCGTTACGAATGATGTTTTCAATAAGTTTCGCCGGCAGGCTTTTGTCATCGGGATGGAGTTCATCAGCCAGGAGTTCAGCGGAGGCAATTATGGGGGTGAGGGAAGTTTTCAGCTCGTGGACCGTAGCTGAAACGAATTCCACCCGGTTCTTCCCTTGTCCCGTCATCGGTTCACTCTGTATATCTTGGAACTAGCTTGGTTAGCCTAAGCATAGTTCGCCAGGTGGCAAATGTCAAGGCTGGCTGATTTCCTTGACGTTCAGGCTCAAGAATTATAAAATTACACTCGGATAGCAGGGCTGAGAAATGCGGTGTCACCGCCGTCGATGGTGGTGGTCCGGCGGGCGTCTTGGCCGCTTCAGAGCTGTCTCCGGCAGCCGGCATCAGTATCCTGCTTATCACGAAGAGGAAGAAGTAGACATGAGCAAAAGTAGGGATGAATTTTGGGAAACACCGGATAGAGGCCTGGCTAGCCTGGCAAGGAGCCTGCCCACCCTTCTTTTGGCTTCAGTCATTGGCTTTGTTTTGCTTTATATCGCCTTTTTCATTATGGAACTGGCTATAGCCCAGGCGCAGACGGTTCTGGCCGCCTACGATATAATCGCCACCCGTGAGGATGTGACCTGGGCGATACACCTTACCTTCGGGCTTAGTGCGGTGCCGGCTATTATTCTCGGCTACTGGATAGGCAGAGTAACGCGCTGAGGCTACCCGGCATCAGCCGGGACGGGAGAGAGCCGTTTTTGTTGACAGGTTACCTTCGGCAGTCTAAAATATAGAAGTAGAGGCAGTTAGCCACGGTTTTGTGGTAAGGCCATATGAAGGAGATGATGTTGTTTGGCCAAAGTAAAGGCTGAGGAGAATGAGAGCTTTGAGAGCTTGCTTAAACGGTTTAACAAGGTGGTGCAACAGGGTGGTGTTCTAGCTGAGATTCGTCGCCGGGAACACTATGAGAAGCCCAGTGTAAAACGCAAGCGCAAGGAAGCCGCCAAGAGACGCAAGAGTGCTCGGTCCTCGAGAAAAAGGTAGCTGGTGGAAGCACAGATTTCCCCCTTAAAACAGAAACTAACGGATGACCTTAAACGGGCGATGAAGGGCGGGGATCGGGTCAGGACTTCGGTTATTCGGCTCGCTATGGCGGCCATCAAAAATACCGAAATCGCCCGACAAGCCAGTCTTAATGACACTGACATCCTGGGTATTATTGCCAAGCAGGTCAAGCAACGCCAGGAAAGTATTGAGTCCTTCAAGCAGGGAAACCGCCCCGACCTGGTGGCTCAGGAAGAGGCGGAAATGGCTATTCTTAACGAGTATCTGCCTCAGCAGATGAGCCGTGAAGAGGTTATCGCTGAAGCCCGCCGGGTAATTGCTGAGATTGGGGCGGCGGGGCCTGGTGACAAAGGCAAGGTTATGCCCCAGCTCATTGCCCAGCTCAAAGGCAGGGCCGAAGGCCGGGTGATAAACGAGGTGGTCACTGAACTACTTAGTTGAGAAAAAAGTTAATAAAAAGGGATTATCTTCCTCTCCAAAGCAGTCTATTTGTGGCGGAGAGGAATTTTTTTTATAATTAATAAAAAGGAGGCAGATTATGGGCATTGACAAGCGGGTACTGGAGGAGGTTGCCTTAAGCGAGGCGGAGTATGACTTAATCGTCCGCCGGCTGGGTCGGGAGCCGACCATTACCGAAATTGGCATGTTCGGCTCCCTGTGGAGCGAGCACTGCGGCTATAAGCACTCCAAGCTCCTGTTCCGTTTCTTTCCGGCGCTGAAAAAGAGGGTGCTGGCTGACATCGGTGCCGAGAATGCGGGCGCGGTGGCTATTGGTGGCGGGCTGGCGGCGGTGATGAAAGTAGAGTCCCATAATCACCCCTCGGCGATTGAACCATATCAGGGGGCAGCCAGTGGCTATGGTGGGGTGGCCAGGGACATCCTGACCATGGGGGCTCGCCCGGTGGCGGCCATCAATTCCCTGCGTTTCGGACCCCTAGATGACCCCCATAACCGCCATCTGTTCAGCGAGGCGGTGGCTGGCTTTACTGATTACATCAAAGAGCTAGGTATCCCCTGTGTCGCCGGCGAGGTCTTTTTTTCCAGTTCGTATTCGGCCAACCCGCTGGTTAATGCCATGTCGGGCGGTATCGTGGCGGTTGATAAAATGGTCAGGGCAAGGGCCAGCGGTGTGGGCAACCTGCTGATGATAGTGGGCGTCAGGACCGGTCGGGACGGTGTTCACGGCGCATCAGGGCTGGCCTCAAAGACATTTGAGGAGGCGCCGGAGACAAGTACCGCGGTTCTGGCCAGTGACCCGGTCGTGGAGAAGCGGCTGATTGAAGCCTGCCTGGAGCTGGCGGGCACCGGCTGGCTGGTCGGTATGCAGGACCTGGGGGCGGCGGGCTTAACATCTTCCACCGTGGAAATGGCCGCCCGGGCGGACAGCGGCATTGAGATTGATGTGCTCAAGGTGCCCTGCCGTGAGGAAGGTATAACCCCCTATGAGATTATGCTCTCCGAAACACAGGAGAGAATGCTGGTCATTATCAAGAAGGGGTATGAGGACAAGGTGGCCGACCTGTTCCGGCGCTGGGGACTGGAAAGCAGTGTCATCGGTCGGGTCACCGACGATGGGCTGGCCCGGATTAAAGAGGGTGACCAGATAGTCGCTGAAGCCCCGGCCAAGCTGCTTACCGACCCGCCGCTGTACCAATACCGGGTCAGCAAGCCGAAGTGGTTAAGTGAAGTTCAGGTGCTGAAGCTGAAAGATATCCCTGACCTTGACTTTAACCGGGCGCAATCGGTCTTTCTCCAGCTTCTAGCCTCGCCCAATATCTGCAGCCGGGAATGGATATTCAAGCACGCTGATGCCAGTGTCCAGACCGATGTTGTGCCTCCTGGTGGTGATGGTGGTGTGGTACGGTTAGAAGGCAGTAAGCGGGCACTCTCGTTTACGGTAGACGCAAATGGGCGCTATTGCTACCTTGACCCTTATGCCGGTGGTTCTATCGCCGTGGCTGAGGCCTCCCGGAATCTGGTATGCACCGGTGCCCAACCCCTGGCGGTTACCGATAGCCTCAATCTGGGTAATCCGGAGAAAAAAGATGTCTATTATCAGCTCAAGGAGTGCATCCGCGGCATAGGTAGCGCCTGCCGCAAGCTGGGTGTCCCCGTTATCAGTGGCAATGTCAGCCTGTATAACGAGGCCAAAGCCGGGCCAATCTACCCGACACCAATTTGCGGCATGGTGGGCCTGATTGACGATATAGACTTGCGCTGTGATATCGGTTTCCGTGATGAGGGCGACCAGGTATTCCTGCTGGGTGGTGACCTTGATGGCGGTGAGCTGGGGGGCAGCGAGTACCTTGAGCTGGTTCACGGTCTGGTCAGGGGGAGGCCCCGTATTGACCTGAGTCTGGAAAAGAGGGTGCAGTCCTGCTGCCTGAGGGCTATCCGGCAGGGGGTTGTTGCTTCGGCGCATGACTGCTCTGAAGGTGGCCTGGCGGTTACGCTGGCTGAGTGCTGTTTGCGAAAGGGCTTTGGTTTTGAGGGGAAGGGGTGGCGGATTAAGGGCAGACTGGATGCCGCCCTGTTCGGTGAAGCCCAGTCGAGGATTGTGGTCTCGGTAAAGCCAGAGAAGGCCCGCCGGCTGGAAGAAATGGCGGCGGCCAGTGGCGTGCCGCTGACTAGACTGGGGGTGGTGGGAGGCAGGCGGTTTGCCATTGAGGGCTGCCTTGACCTTCCCCTGGAGCAGATTGATTCCGCCTGGCGGGAAAGCCTGGCTAAAATTCTGGCTTAATACTGGGCCAGGGCGCTCTCCAGCTCCTGCTTGAGGTGCGCCGTCTTGGTGCCGGAGTCGATTATATCCCAGGGCAGTTTCCGGTTTATGTCCCACCGCTGGTGGGCGTAGAAATCAACGTCCAGCTGACACTTGGCCACCGCCCGGCGCCAGCCAGCCAGGGAAAAATCTTCCCAGTTGGCCAGCACCTCAGCCAGTGTTTCATCGCCCCGCGACAGCACTGCCTGAATCTGGCTCCAGGCGGGGCTTTCTGCCTTGACCTTAACCCCCTTCGGCTGCAGCCTGCTTTTGATGAAAGACAGGCGGTGCTTCAGGACAGGAAGCGTCGCCATTGGTAGCCATTGGAAGGGCGTGCCCGCCTTGGGGACAAAGGGCGCTATATTCAGGACGAGGCGGCAGCCGGCCTGCTTTTTATCCAGGATTTGCTTGCCTTTAAGGGCCAGGTCTATCATGGCGGCGATATCCTCATCTGTTTCTGAGGGCAGACCGAGCATGAAATAGAGCTTGAGCTGTTTTATGCCCCGCCCGGCAATTTTATCTACCGACTGCAGGATATCGTCCTCGGAGATGTCTTTTTTGATGACCCGGCGCAGCCGCACCGAGCCCGCCTCCGGGGCGAGGGCAATGGTTCGGGCACTACCCCTGGCCATTTCCCGCAGCACGGTGTGGGAGGCGGGTTTCATTCTCAGTGAGCTGACCGAGAGCTCCGCCCCCATCTGGCGCAATTTGATGAGCAGTTCCTCTATCCGGGGGTGGTCGGGCACCGCTGCCCCCACCAGCCCCAGGCGCCGGCGATACTTCAGCCCCCGCTCTGCCTCGGCGATAATCTTATCTACCGGGTGGCAGCGCATGGGGTGGAAGGCGTTTCTGGTCAGGCAGAAGCGGCAGCCCCAGTTACAGCCCCGCTCCACCTCGATGAGATAGAGGTCGCCCAGCTCGGTATCCGGGGTAAGTATCACCGAGCTGACCGCCGCCTCGTCCAGGCTTGGCGCCCACTGGCGTTTAACCGGGGTATCGGGGGGGTAGCGGGGCACATAGACGCCGGGCAGTTGGGCCAGTGCCTTGAGCAGTTCGTCTCTCTTGCCGGTGATGCCCCCGCTTATCACCGGTAGCATTGCCGGCAGTATTGCCTCGGCTTCGCCGATACACAGGACGTCAAAGAAGGGAACGAGGGGCATCGGGTTGGCGATAATACAGGGACCGCCGGCGATAACCAGCGGGTGGCGCTCATCGCGTTCGGCGGCATAGAGGGGTAGGCCGCTGGTTTTCAGAATCTGGACCACGTTGAAGTAGTCAAGCTCATAAGAAACGGTGAAGGCAAGAACGGCAAAATCACTCAGCGGCCGCTGCGATTCCAGTGAAATGATAGCCTGCCCTTTATCACCCTCCCGGAAAGCCCTTTCGGCGACGATATCCTGATAACTATTCAGGTAGCGGTAGAGGGTGTGCAGCCCCAGGTTGGACATACCGACATAGTAAGAGTTGGGGTAAATAAGGGCGATGGGGAGCCGGCCTCCCCAGTCTTTTAAGATTACCCCTTCTTCTCGGGCCAGCCTTCGTCTGGCCTCTTTGACTTCATCCCAGCCCATAGGCTATTTCCAGCAACCCCGGAGCAACCGTCCGTCTATGGTGACCACTTTATCGGCTACCTTTCTTAACTGCAGGGAGGTCCGCTCCTTACCGAAGAGGGCCACTTCCATATTCTTGCCGTTGTCCTTTACTGCCTGGATGGCGGCCACAAAATCGTTATCGCCCGCCACCAGGACGGCGGTATCATAATTGTTTTTATAACTATGGGTTATCATATCGGTAGCCAGCAGGATATCCACCCCCTTTTCGTAGGGCGGGCTGTTCGGCCAGTTGTTATAAACCAGGCGCCCCAACCTCAGTTCGGTGTAGGGGATGGCACTCACCCCGGCGAAGAACTTCTGCTGGTGCTGGTAGCGTTCCGGTTCTTCCCGCCGCCCCACCTGGGCATTGTAGTAGTAGACTCTGATGAGACGGCGCTTGTCCATCAGCTTATCGCAAAACCGGCCGATGTCTATATCCGAGCGTTTAAAGAAGTGTTTCAGGGAGTGGTACAGGTTGCTCCCGTCAATAAAAATCATCACCCTCTCTGACCTGTCTGCCATATTTCACCTCCCTTCCGGATTATCATTATGTTTACTGGACTAATTATAAAGCCTCAGGAGGAGAATTGCGAGAGGGGGTGCCAAAACAAGTGCCCTCTCCCTTTAGAGGAGAGGGCAAAAAATTGAAGTGCTAGGTGGCAATTTCCACCTCAGCACTTGGTATAACCGCAGCTGTGGCAGACGAAGCAGCCTTCCTGATAGGCGAGCAGTCCGCCGCAGTCGGGGCAGGGGCACTGTCCCGCCGGGCTGCGCGCCAGCCCGTAGTCCTCCGGCTTGGGCTTGCCGTCATAGCCGGTGGTGTGCTTCTCCAGGACACTGGCGATGGCGTCAGCGCAGGAAAGGATGGACTTGCCCTCTTCCCAGGCAATATTGGGACAGCGGATGCCCCTTAATTGTCTCACCATTGAGCTAACGTCTACCCCCGACCTCAGCGCCAGGGAGATGAGCCGGCAGGTGGCTTCCAGCTGGGCGGTGGCACAGCCCCCCGCCTTGCCCAGGGTGGAGAAGACCTCGCATATCCCCTCTTCATCCCAGTTCATGGTGACATACATGTTGCCGCAGCCGGTGGTCACCTTCTCCGTTATCCCTTTGGTTGTCTTGTTCCTCTTGCGGGGGGTGCGCCCGGCGCCTTCAACCTTCGCCTTCTCTTTTTTACCCGTGGTCAGCACCTGTCCCTCACGGCTGCCGTCGCGGTAGATGGTTATTCCCTTCAGTCCCAGTTCGTAAGCCATCAGGTATACCTGGGCGATGTCTTCTTTGGTCGCCTCTTTGGGGAAGTTGACCGTCTTGGAGACGGCATTATCGGTGGCTTTCTGGAAAGCCGCCTGCATCCTGACGTGCCACTCCGGGCTGATTTCGTGGGCGGTGATAAATAGCCGCTTAATTTTATCGGGTACCCCGGCTATGTCGTGGAGCTTGACCCCTGAGGCGAGCTGCTTCATCAGCTCCTCGGAGTAGAAGCCCTCTTTTCGGGCGACCTCGTCAAAATGGGGGTTCACCTCGATGAGCTGGGCACCATCCAGGATATTTCGGGTGTAACTTAAGGCAAAGAGAGGCTCAATGCCGCTGGAGCAGCCGGCAATTATGCTTAAGGTCCCGGTGGGGGCAATGGTGGTGCATGATGCGTTTCTTACCCGCGGGGCGTCGGGGGCATTGTAGACACTATCCTCAAAAGCGGGGAAGACACCACGCTCTTCGGCTAATTCCACCGAGGCCTGGCGTGCTTCTTTACTGACGAACTGCATAATATCGGCGCCGACCCCAAGCGCCTCCTCGGAGTCATAGGGGATGCCGAGCTGGATGAGCATATCGGCAAAGCCCATTATCCCCAAGCCGATCTTGCGCGTCTTCCGGGTCATTTCGGCTATCTGGGGCAGGGGGAACTTGTTGACATCAATGACATTATCCAAAAATCTGACCGTCATCCTTATCGTTTTCTTCAGCTTCTCGTAATCAATCTCGGCAGTGCCATTACGGCTGCGGAGCATGTGGTTCAGGTTGATTGAGCCTAGATTGCACGACTCGTAGGGTAATAGCGGCTGCTCACCGCAGGGGTTGGTGCTCTCAATGCTGCCCAGTTTGGGGGTGGGGTTGTCCTGATTGATGCGGTCTAGGAAGACAACGCCGGGGTCACCCGTTTTCCAGGCCATGGCTAGTATCTGGTCAAAAACATCTTTGGCATTGAGCTTGGCCACCACCTGCCTGGTGCTCGGATTTATTAAATTATAATCCGTACCCGCCTTGACCGCTTCCATAAACTGGCTGGTTACCGCTACCGAGAGGTTGAAGTTGGTGAAGACAGCCGGGTCCTCTTTAGCGGTGATGAACTTCATGATATCGGGGTGGTCAATATTAAGTATGGCCATGTTGGCCCCCCGCCGCATGCCGCCCTGCTTGATGACATCGGTGGCGGTATCAAAGGCGCGCATGAACGAGACCGGACCACTGGCGACACCGCCGGTGGAGCCGACCCGGTCTTTCTCCGGTCTCAGCCGGGAGAAAGAAAAGCCAGTGCCGCCGCCGCTCTTGTGGATTAAGGCGGTATTTTTGACCGCCTCGAAGATGGACTCCATGGTGTCCTCAATGGGCAGGACAAAGCAGGCGGATAGCTGCCCCAGCTCCCGCCCGGCATTCATCAGGGTCGGCGAGTTGGGCAAAAAATCAAGGCTGGTCATGAGCTGATAGAACTCGGCTTCCAGTGCCTTGACATCCGCCTTGGGGTTGTAGTTAAGCTCAGCCGAAGCTACCGTCTGGGCAACCCGGCGGAACATCTCCTCTGGCGTTTCAGTTACCTGCCCTTCTTTATCTTTCTTTAAGTACCTTTTGCGCAGGACGTGAAGGGCGTTCTCGGTGAGACTTAAACCGGCGGTTGTTGCCGCTTTGGCCTTTGTTTTCACTCTCATTTCCATTTTTGGTTTGACCTCCTCTGGTAGCGCTGGTTCTCTGGCATCCAAAAATTCCTTCACTATAGACAGGATGTTAAAGTCTCTGGTCGAGCGCCTCTGGCGCTGGCTGAACTCCGGGACCAAGTGTTCCATCCCGGGCAGGGGCTGCTCGGCGCGTTTCCTTTCGGCCAACTGCCGCTCCAGGTGTTTAATCACCTGCTGCACCAGCCGCTCAATTTGCTGCCGGTTCGACATCCCGATAGACTCGGCGATGCCGAAGATTTCGCGGGCAATCTGGTTACGATTGAGCCTTTTTTCGGGTTGACTTGATTTGTTCATCTCCGTCTCCGGCGCCGACTGCTGACCAGTTCGCCCGCTTTGACATCGGGCAGCAGCGGCAACTGGCTGGTGGCGGGGGCGCTGGCTTCACTGCTGACCAGGGTGTCCAGCTCCTGCATCAGGGCAGAGATATCGGTAAAGTCGCGGTAAACACTGGCAAAACGGATATAGGCAATCTGGTCCAGCTTCTTTAACCGTTCCATGACCATATCACCGATAATATCGCTCGGTATCTCCAGCTTGCCCAGCTGGTAGAGATCAGCCTCAATGTCATCGACCATCTTGTCCACGGTACCGGTGGGCAGCGGTCGCTTTTCGCAGGCCTTGCGGATGCCGCTCAGCAGCTTCTCCCGGTTAAACTCCTCGCGGCGATTGTCCTTCTTGACCACGAAGAGGCTGGCGGGCTGCAGCCGCTCGTAGGTGGTGAAACGTGAGCCGCAGCTCAGGCACTGACGACGGCGGCGCACCCCATCGTCAATATCGCGGGAGTCAATCACCTTGGAATCGTTATAGCCGCAATAGGGGCAATTCATCACACTTCCTACACTATATAGTGAAACAGGGTGATACTACCACAATATATAGTGCTTGTCAAGGCTTTTGGGGGGTAATTTTTAGCGGTCAGGACGAGCCTGAATTGACGCTTGATTAATAGGTTGGTTAGAATATATAGTCTATTAGCTGAATAAAGGGGTAAAAATTGTACCGCAAGACTGTTTTGGATAATAAGCTGCGCCTGCTTACGGCCCATATGCCCCATACCCAGTCGGTATCTATCAGCCTCTTTATCGGCATCGGCTCACGGTATGAGACGGATACCGAAGCCGGTATCTCGCATTTTGTGGAGCACCTCTGCTTTCGGGGCACCGCAAAGCGCCCCACCGCCCGCGAGATTTCAGCGGCCATAGAGGGGGTGGGGGGACTGCTTAACGGCGGCACCGACAAAGAGCTGACCACCTACTGGTGCAAGGTAGCCGTGCCTCACTTCGGGCTGGCCCTGGAGGTGCTGGCAGATATGCTGCTCAACTCCCGCTTTGAACCTCAGGATATCGAGAAGGAGCGCCGGGTTATCGTTGAGGAGATTAACATGAGTTTTGACTCCCCGCCGCAGCGGGTGGGCATGCTCATTGATGAACTCTTATGGCCAGAGCACCCGCTGGGGCGCGATATTGCCGGCAGTAAAAAGTCGGTTAATGCCATCAGCCGGGATATGATGCTGGGTTATGTAGCGGGTCAGTATCGGCCCGATAATACCGTGGTTGCCATTGCCGGTAACATCAAGCACGAGGCGATAGTGGCTGCCGTGAGTCAGGCGCTGGGTAAGTGGACTAACCAGCCGCAACCATCCGAGTATGCTGATTTTCAGGGACAGCTGGCGCGGCGGTTTTGTCTGGAGACGCGTGACATAGAGCAGGCCCATCTCTGCCTGGCCCTGCCCGGTTTATCGCTGGTCCACCCCAGGCGCTTTACCCTTGATTTGCTCAACATAATTCTGGGCGAGGGGATGAGTAGCCGCCTGTTTACTGAGATTCGGGACAGGATGGGGCTGGCCTACAGTATTCACAGCTGTGTTGACCACTATCTTGATTGTGGCTCGGTGATAATTTATGCCGGGGTGGAGCCGAAGAACCTGGCAACCACCATTAAGGCTATTCTGGAGCAGCTGGGTAAGCTCAAGGACGAAATCCCGGAGGCGGAGCTGACCAAGGCTAAAGAACTGGCCAAAGGACGCCTGCTGCTCCGTATGGAGGACAGCCGTAATGTGGCCGGCTGGATGGGGGGACAGGAGATTCTCACCCGGCGTATTCTAACTCCGGAGCGGGTGATTGCTTTAATTAGTGCCATCACCGCTGAGGAGCTGAAGCAGTTAGCCGGGGAGTTATTAATCAGTAGCCAGCTCCGCCTGGCCGTGGTCAGTCCGGTCAGCGCCACGGAGCCGCTGGAAGAACTGCTGAAATTATAAAAATAGCCGCAGCCTTCAGGCTGCGGCTATCTATCAAGGCGTTTTCAGTAGGGATTAGTACATCCCCTCCATGCCGCCACCACCGGGCATGGGCGGTGCCTTTTCTTTCTCCGGAATATCAGAAACCAGCGAATCGGTAATCAGCACCATCACGGCGATACTGGCCGCATTCTGCAGGGCTGACCTGACTACTTTAGTGGGGTCAATAATGCCCTTGGCTACCATGTCACCGAACTCACCGGCTTCAGCGTCATAGCCCGAGCCGGGCTCGCTCTTCTTCACGGCATCAATGACCACCGAGCCGTCTTTGCCGGCGTTGATGGCGATCCAGCGAATCGGCTCCTCCACTGCCTTCCTGATGATGTCCACCCCGGTCGCTTCATCTCCGTCAACCTTCAGTTTATCCAGAACGGGGAGGGCATTGAGTAGGGCGACACCGCCACCGGGCAGGATGCCCTCTTCAACCGCGGCTCGGGTCGCCGATAGGGCGTCCTCAACCCGATGCTTTCTCTCTTTGAGCTCAACTTCGGTAGCCGCGCCGACCTTAATTACGGCGACGCCTCCCGCCAGCTTGGCCTGCCTCTCCTGGAGTTTCTCGCGGTCAAATTCAGAGGTGGTCTCGTCTATCTGGACCTTAATCTGCTTGATTCTGGCCTTGAGTTCATCCTCACTGCCTTTACCCTCAACGATGGTGCATTTATCTTTATCGGCGGTCACCCGGCGGGCTCGGCCCAGGTCTTCTACGGTAACCGAGTCAAGCTTACGGCCGACCTCTTCCGAGATGACCTTGCCGCCGGTGAGAATGGCCATATCCTCCAGCATTTGCTTGCGGCGGTCACCAAAGCCGGGGGCTTTCACTGCCAGCACATTGATGGTACCGCGCAGTTTGTTGACCACCAGGGTGGCCAGGGCTTCACCATCGACATCCTCGGCGACAATAAGCAGATTCTTGGTCACCTGGAGCAGCTTCTCCAGAGCCGGCAGCAGGTCAGCCACCGCCGAGATTTTCTTGTCGGTGATAAGGATATAGGGGTCTTCAATCTCGGCTTCCATCTTCTCGGCATTGGTGATGAAGTAGGGGCTGATGTAACCGCGGTCAAACTGCATCCCCTCTACGTATTCGGTCTCGTACTTTATCCCTTTGGACTCCTCAACGGTGATAACCCCGTCTTTGCCTACCTTTTCCATCACCTCGGCAATCAGGTTGCCAATCTCGGCGTCTTTAGCCGTAATGGTACCGACTTGGGCGATTTGCTCTTTACCCTTTACCTCGGTGGAAACCCGCTTGAGTTCGTCAATAACTGCCTGGGTGGCCTTTTCAATCCCCTTCTTTAGTGCCATGGGCTCGGCGCCAGCGGCGATGTTCTTAAAGCCGTTGATAATGATGGCGTGGGCCAGCAAAGTTGAAGTGGTGGTGCCATCACCACAGGCGTCATTGGTCTTGCTGGCGGCTTCCTTGACTATCTGTACTCCCATGTTCTCAAAGGGGTCAGGGAGCTCGATGTCCTTGGCAATGGTAACCCCGTCATCGATTACAGAAGGGGCGCCCCATTTTTTATCCAGTGCCACGCAATGTCCCTTGGGACCGAGGGTTACCCTGACAGCATCAGCCAGGGTGTCGATGCCTTTCTTCAGGGCATGCCTTACTTCCTCATCAAAGATAATCTGTTTTGCCATTTTCCTCCTCCTATACTTAAGCGAATTGATTATTTCGGTTTTTTGGCTAGAATGTCGCTCTCACGCAAGATTATCAACTCTTCATCGTCAATCTTAATCTCGGTACCCCCGTACTTGGAGTAAATCACCCGGTCACCTACCTTGATGTCCATGGCAATGAGTTTGCCATCATCGGCACGCCGGCCCGGACCAACCGCCATAACCTCACCCTCCTGGGGCTTCTCCTTGACGGTATCCGGTATAACAATCCCACCCTTGGTTACTTCCTCTTTTTCGATGGGCTTGACTACCAGACGGTCGGCTAGCGGTTGAAGCTTGATCGCCATTTTGGTCTCCTTCCTCGTCTGAACCTCAATTTTTTAGCAGTCTCTGGGAGAGACTGCTAAATATTATAATAGCGCAAGCTGGCACCATGCCGCAACTCAGCGAATGATTATTTACCGCCAGTATCAGTAACTTACAGGTTTTCTAAGACCAAAAGAAGCCTGTATTAGCCATAAAAGTCTCTTTTTGTCCTGTATTCTACCGTTTCCATTTATTTAGCTGGCCTGTTTTGCCGGCGGGAGGTATTAACTTGGGGATAATAGCGCCGTATGCTATAATTTAACTGAGGTTAGCTATGTCGTGCTTTTCCGGTGTGAATCAATACCGTCGTGAAGTTGCACAGAAGGCTAAACAGATAAGCAAGGCTCAGCCGGGCAGCTGGCAGGACTTTCTCTGTGAGCTGGTCGGGCCGCTTACCATGATACTCGTCGCCGCCGTGTTAGCGGTTATCGCCATAGTGGCACGACAGCTAATCGGCTAGTGTCATTGAACCCACCACGAGTTCCACGGCATATCGCCTCATTTGCTCCCCCCTGCTTTAACCGGCCTACCCCAGCTTGAGGCTGGGGATGACGTCAAGGTCCAAACTATCTGCCCGGCCGGCTTTGAGCCGGTAGTAACCGCACGCGGCAATCATGGCGGCGTTATCGGTGCAGAGTACCGGTGGCGGAATCAAAGCGGGAATGGGTGAATTCTCCGCCAGCCGCTGGCGCAGCCGCTTATTGGCGGCGACCCCGCCGGCCAGCAAAATCTGCTTTACCCCCAGCTCTCTGGCAGTGGCTACGGTCTTGGTGACCAGGACATCAATTACTGCCTCCTGAAAGCTGGCGGCGGCGTCAGCCACTGATGAAATCTGGCCCGCTTCCGCCCGGCGAAGCAGGGCGGTCTTGAGGCCGCTGAAGCTGAAGTCATTGCTCCCCTTGAGCCAGGCGCGGGGTAGCTGGATAGAGGCAGCGCCCTTGCCGGCGGCCTGCTCAATGGCCGGGCCACCGGGATAGCCCAGCCCCAGGATGCGGGCGGCTTTATCAAAGGCTTCGCCGGCAGCGTCGTCCCGCGTCCTGCCCAGCACCACATAGTCCCCGTGCCCCTTCATTAAGACCAGGTCACTGTGCCCCCCGGAGACAATCAGGCAGACTACGGGGAAATCAATAGTCTGATCAGTCAGCCAGTTGGCGTAGATATGCCCCTCAAGGTGGTTCACCCCGCTGATGGGCAAGTCATGGGCGGCAGCGACCGCCTTGGCCAGGTTTACCCCGACCAGCAGCGAGCCGGCCAGACCGGGCCCCATGGTGACGGCAATGCCATCGAGGTCGCTCAGGCTGGCTCTAGCCTCAGCCAGCGCCTTTTCCATAACCGGAATGATAGTCAAGAGGTGCTGCCTTGAGGCTACCTCGGGGACAATCCCGCCATAGCGGGCGTGGAGCTCCACCTGGGAGGCTATCTGGTTGGCTATAATTCTAGTCCCGTCCGCCACCACGGCGGCGGCGGTTTCGTCACAGGAGGTCTCGATACCCAGAATTTGCATACATTAAAATTATAGCATAGATAATTTAGTTCTTTTGACACACCTATGGGCCAATGATATTATTTGGCTACGGGGAGTATCTTTAAGAGTGGGGTGATCTATATGTCTAATATGGAAACGCTATATTGGGTGCTGCTGGTGGTTCTTCTGGTTATATCCGCCTTCTTTGCCAGCTCGGAGACAGCCTTTGTCTCCCTGCAGCGGGTAAAGGTGGAGCACCTGGTCAGCACCGGGGTGAAGGGGGCAAAGCGGGTGTCCAAGCTTATTGAGTACCCGGAGCGGTTTCTCTCCACCATTCTGCTGGGCAACAATCTGGTGAATACCGCCGCCGCCGCCATCGCCACTGTTCTGGCGGTCTCTTTCTGGGGAGAAAAGCAGGGGGTGATAATCGCCACTGCGGCGGTAACTATTGTCCTGCTCATATTCTGTGAGACCGTTCCCAAAACCATGGCCGCCCACCACTCGGAGAAGTTATCACTGCTATTTGCCCGGCCAATACAGTTGATTGGCTGGTTATTTACTCCGGTGGTGGTGGTGCTGAGCTGGATAGCTTCCGCCTTCACCCGGCTGGTCGGGGGCACACCGGTAGCCCGGTCCATAATCAGTGACGAGGAGATTCGCACCATGATATCGCTGGGGCACAAAGAGGGTACGGTGGAGGGAAAGGAAGCCGAGTTGCTGCACAATGTTTTTGATTTTGGCGACCGCCCGGTTCATGAAGTGATGATACCGCGCCTGGAGGTGGTCTGTATTGAGAAAGGATCCAAACTGGCTGATTTCCTGGCTCTGTACACCAAGTCCCCGGTGTCCCGCCTACCGGTCTATGAGGAGAATATGGATAATGTGGTTGGTATTCTCTCGGTCAAAGATGTGCTCATGGCGCTAGCCAGCAGCACTGTGGATAGGGATAGTCTGATTGATGACCTGATGCGCCCGGCTTACTTTGCGCCGGAGACGAAGCTAATCAATGAGCTCTTTGCCGAGATGAGGGACAAAAACTTTCGCATGTCGGTGGTCATTGATGAGTACGGCGGCACCGCCGGCATCGTCAGCCTGAGCCGTCTGGTGGAGGAGATTGTCGGCCCGGTGGGGGACGAGCTGGCGGCGGCCGAAAAAGAATACGAAGCCATCAACGAGTACACCTTCCAGGTTGATGGCGGCATGCGTATTGATGAAGCCAATGACGAGATGGAGCTGAATCTACCCGAGGGTGACTATGAAACAGTGGCCGGCTTTGTTTTGCACCTGCTCGGGCATATCCCGAGGCAGGGCGAACAGGTGAGGTATCAGAATTTGAAGCTGGTCATAACCAAGATGCGCGGGAGGAAAATCGAAGAAATTCTGCTGACCAAGAAAAGGCCACCCCGGGAAGCCAAGGCAGGGCCAGGTAAGGGAATCCAGGAAGTGCCAGGCCAGGAAACCAAAGAAGGGCCGGAGGAAGAGCCCAAAGGAAAAGATGCAGCGTCTGCGCGTTAGGTTTGCTCGAGGCGAAGAAGTAAAGTTCATCTCTCACCTGGATTTAATGCGGCTGTGGCAAAGAGCGCTACGCCGTGCCGGCATGCCGCTGGTCTATTCCGAGGGATTTAACCCCCACCCCCGAATATCACTGGCGGCACCCCTGCCCATCGGGGTAACCAGTGAAGCCGAGCTGATGGATGTCCAGGTTCACAAATGGGTATCCCCCCATTTCTTTACCGGCGCTCTCAGCCAGCAGCTACCGGCGGGCATTGAAATCAGGCAGGTGTACCCGACATCACTGACCCTGCCCTCGCTGCAATCACAGGTCCGCTTTGCCGAATATCGAGTTGAGGTGGAGACGGAAGAAAAGAACATTGAGGCCAAGCTTGCCTCTCTGCTCTCATTAAAGCAGCTGCCGTGGCAGCACCAGCGGGATACCGGCCCCAAGAGCTACGACCTGAGGGCGCTAATTGATGACCTGTGGCTGATTAGCTCTCAGCCTCATGTTAGTACGATAGGGATGAGGCTGCGCTGTGATAGCCACGGCTCGGGAAGGCCGGAGCAGGTTACCGCCGCCCTCGGCTTTAGCCAGTATCCCAAGTCAATACAGCGCACCAAGCTTATCCTGGAAACGAGTTAGCTCAGATGTCCATTCAGGAAGAAAATCAGCAATCACTGGAGCTGAAAGTATCGGGCTTTATCCGGGAGCATCAGCTGATATCGGCGGGAAAGCCGCTGGTGGTGGCTGTCTCCGGTGGCCCCGATTCGGTCTGTCTCTTTCATATTCTGTTCGGCCTTCAACAAGAGCTGGGGGTGAAGCTTCATGTAGCGCACCTCAACCACCGGCTGCGCGGGGCAGAGGCGGAGGCGGATGCGCGCTATGTTGCCGGGCTGGCCCGGCGCTTGGCTATTCCGGCTACCATCGAGCAGCGCGATGTTAAGGGTTATCAGGCTGAGCATCACCTCTCCCTGGAAGAGGCGGCCAGAGAGGTGAGGTATACCTTCTTGGCTGAGGTAGCCAGGGCTATCGGCACCGACCGGGTGGTGGTGGGGCACACTGTTGACGACCACATTGAGACGATACTGATGCACCTGATTCGGGGCACGGGCAGCCGGGGGCTGCGCGGGCTTCAACCCAAAATTGGCTGGCAGATTTCGGGTGCCACCCTTACTATAGTCCGGCCTCTTCTGTCAGTGAGCCGGCAAGAGACCGAGGGCTATTGCCAGCTTCATCAGCTCAGCCCCCGCATTGATAGCTCTAATCTAGGGCTATCACCATTAAGAAACAGAATTCGGCACCAGCTTCTACCGCTGCTTGAGGGGTATAACCCGCGCATCGCCGAAGCCTTACTTCGTACTGCCGGCATCGCCGGCGATGACCTCGCCTTTCTGGATGGGGCGGTGGCTGAGGTGTGGGACAAAATTGTCCAGAGGCAGGAGAAGTCAATTACTCTGGACAAAAAGGGCTTGCTTGAGCTGGCCCCCGCCCTTAAGCGCCACCTGCTCCGGAATGCCATCGAAGGGCTGGTTGGTAACATCAAAGACATTGAGGCGCATCACATTGAAGAAATTATGGCTATTTTAAATAAGCCCGCCGGCAAGAGAAAATGCCTGCCTGGTGGCTTAATCTTTGCCGTGGAGTATGACCGCTATTTGCTGAGTTCCGGCGAGGCCGGTCTGTCCCCCCTCCCCGCACTGGAGGGCGAGTTCAATCTCAAGATACCCGGCTTAACCCGGCTGCCGGGCGGGCAGGTAACGGCAGCTATCTTAAATCGAGAGCAGTGGGCAGCCGAGGAGATAGATTTAACTGATGGCGATTTTACCGCCGGCTTTGATTTTGCCAAAACGGGTGATAAATTAACGGTGCGCACCCGCCGGCGCGGCGACCGCTTTCAGCCGCTGGGGATGGGCCAGCCCAAGAAGCTGGGCGAGTTTATGATTGATGCCAAGGTCCCCCAGGCCTGGCGGGGAAAAGTCCCGCTTGTCTGCTCACCGGGCCAGATATTGTGGGTGGTCGGCTACCGCATCGACGAAAGGGTGAAAGTTACTGATAGCACCAGGCAGGTTCTATGCCTGGTGCTGGAAAAGCAGCCCTAGATTTTACAGGATGCGCTTCAGGCGGGGGTTGGGGGTAATGCCGGGGATGCGGCCCCGTTTGGCCATGGGCTTGCCGTCTATTTCGTGCAGGTCGGCGGTGAAGTCAATCGGCCGGGCACCGCTGATATAGCGGCCGGCGCCGAAGCCATCAACCGGCGCCTTCTCCTCCAGAAAGTAGCTGATACGCTCCGGGTCGAGCCCACCGCTGACAAAAATCTTGACATGCTTGAAGCCAGCCTGGTCCAGTCTGGCCCTGACTTCCTTGACCAGGTCGGCGGTAACCCGTCCCCGTTCGGCGGGGGTATCCAGTCTTACGCTGCTCAGCTTCTTGCCTAGTGCTTCGGCTACCCGCAGGCTCTCCTCAGCCTCGTCCTTGAAGGTATCAACCAGGGAGATGCGGGGCACTTCGGGGGGCATATATTTATCAAAGGCGACGGTGGCTTTGACGGTGTCACCGAAGGCGATAATCAAGGCGTGGGGAATTGTCCCTGACGGCTCGATGCCGGCCAGTTTAGCCCCGGCGATGCTGGAGCAGCCGGCGCAGCCACCGATGATGGCGGCGTAGTCCATTCTACCGGCGACCGAGGGGTGGACTCCCCTCGCCCCGAAGCTGATAATCGGTATCCCCTTGGCGGCGGCGACGCATTCCCGGGCGGCGGTCGCCCAGCCGCTGCAGTGGGCCAGAATGCCGTCGATGGCGGTCTCGTACATCCCGTAGCTCTGATAGGGGGCGGTGATGCGCAGCACCACTTCTTTCGCCGATATGCGGTCGCCCTCAGCCAGCGCCCATACCTTGCGGTTGTCTTTGGGCAAGACCCGCTCCAGCAGCGCCTTGACCTCCTCCATACCGCACAGTATCCCCGCCTGCTGGGGGAAGACCTGCATGGTGGCTACCGGGTTAATCCCTTCCTGACGCAGTATTTCCACGGTGCGGACAAAGTAGACATCGGTGGTCTCCCCGGCAATAATATCTTTATCGGGTTCAAATTTGGCTAACTTCACTGGGCACACCCCCTATCTGGTCAGTTTGGCGCCGAGCACCTTCTCCATATGCTCCAGGGCAAATTCATGCATAGCCTCATCCGGCGAGGCCACGCAGTCAAGGGGCACCTCCACTTCGTAGTCACGGTTACGGGCATCGGCGACGGTGTGGAGCACGCAGATATTGGTCAGCACGCCGCAGACAATTAACTTCTCCGGCTTTAGCTCTTTCAGCTTTGCCTCCAGGTCGGTGTCAAAGAAACCGCTGTAGCGCCTTTTGGG
>Ga0209635_10000808_pt1 | contig 22581 bp, 22 predicted proteins | sample DeeMarSWOR230_32_FD_187463 | JGI IMG/M metagenome (GOLD analysis project Ga0209635, IMG submission 187463) | Marine sediment microbial communities from White Oak River estuary, North Carolina - WOR-2-30_32 (SPAdes) (version 2) | ecosystem: Environmental > Aquatic > Marine > Intertidal zone >...
AGTCCCGTATAGATAACCTCAAAGCCCGCATCCCGAAATCCTCGTGCGATGATTTTGGCTCCCCGGTCGTGGCCGTCCAGCCCCGGTTTGGCCACCATAATCCGCATTTTCCGTTCAGGACTCATTTTCCCTTTCCATTCATACCATTTTTAATCTATCACCCACGGCCGTATTGATGTGGCACAATCTCTGGAAGGGTGGAAAAGGAAGCTCTGAGCGCGAATCAAAATTTTCTCGTTAACCATTCTTAGTGAAGCGAACTGTAGAATGGTCAAAAAAACTTTTTGAGCAGCGATGAGCTCCTTTCTCACTTTTCCTTAATCTCTGGAGATATCTTCTCTCCTCCGTTACCTCATTCAGAACATTCCTGGATCCGTGTAAGTCCCGAAAACCTCCCTGAAGACATCGCAGACCTCCTGTAAGGTGGCATATTCCCTCACAGCGTTGATGATAGAGGGCATGAGGTTTTCGTCCCCTTCGGCCGCTCCCCTGAGTTTCTTCAAGTGTTCTCTCACCTTTTGTCCGTTCCTCATCTCCTTCACTTCCCGCAGCCTCTTCAATTGTCTTCTTTCAATTTCCGGGTCCATCTTCCACATGGTGATGGGAGGATGATCGGTTACGTATTTATTAACCCCCACAACCATCTTTTTTCCCTCATCGACCAGCTTCTGGTATTGATACGCGGCTTCCGCAATTTCCCCTTGGGGGTACCCCTTTTTTATGGCCGCCAGCATTCCTCCCATGTCGTCGATTTTTTGTATGTATACCAGTACTTCTTCCTCTATTCGGTTGGTCAGTGCTTCAGCGAAGTAAGAACCCGCCAAGGGATCAATGGTACTAGCCACCCCCGTCTCCTCTGCCAAGATCTGCTGGGTCCTCAGGGCAATGGTGGCAGCCTCCTCCGTGGGAATCGCATAGACCTCATCGAGGGAGTTGGTGTACAGTGACTGGGTTCCCCCCAGTACGGCGGCAAGGGCTTCATAAGCGGTTCGGACAATATTGTTGTAGGGCTGTTGAGCGCTCAGCGAACATCTGGCTGTCTGGGTATGAAACCGGAGCATCATTGAGCGGGGATTCTTGGCCTTAAACCTCTCCTTCATAATCCGAGCCCATACACGCCTGGCCGCCCGGAATTTGGCAATCTCCTCGAAGAAGTCGATGTGAGAATCGAAGAAAAAGGAGAGCCGGTGGGCAAAATCGTCCACCCCCAATCCCCTTTCCAAGGTCGCTTCGACGTAAGCAATCCCATCAGCCAGGGTGAAGGCCAGTTCTTGGGCTGCCGTAGATCCGGCTTCCCTGATATGATATCCGCTGATACTGATGGTATTCCACCGGGGAACTTCCTGGGTGCAGTATTGTATGGTGTCGACGATGAGCCGCATCGAGGGCTGAGGGGGAAGCATTAAGGTCTTTTGGGCGATGAACTCCTTGAGCATGTCATTCTGTATAGTTCCCCCGATCTGCCTCTTACTTGCCCCCTGTTTTTCCGCCACGACGATGTACATGGCCAAGAGAATAGAGGCCGGGGGATTGGTGGTCATCGAAGTGGTGACTTTGTCCAGGGGGATCCCATCTAAAAGGATCTCCATATCCTTAAGGGTATCCACGGCCACCCCGCATTTCCCGATCTCACCCCTGGCCATCGAGGAGTCGCTATCGTACCCCATGAGGGTAGGGTAGTGAAAGGCAATGGATAGCCCCGTTTCTCCATGTTCCAGTAGATAGTGAAACCGCTGGTTTGTCTCCTCCGGTCCTCCTAATCCGGAGAACATTCGCATCGTCCAAATCTTTCCTCGGTACATCGAGGGTTGAACCCCTCGGGTGTATGGATAGACACCGGGAAAGCCGATATTCCTTGAGTAGTCTATATTCCCGATGTCTTGTGGGGCGTAGAGCCTCTTTATCTCCATATCGGAGAAGGTCGAAAATCGTAATTGCCTCTCGGGGACCTCCGAAAGGGTTTTGCCCAAGTCCTCTGTCCACCTCTTTTTCTCATCTCCGATTTTCTTCAAATGGTCTTCCCGAAACATTGGAACCCCCTTGTGAAGGATTGAGACCCAAAATCTTGGAGAAAGTTGCTCTTCGCTGTTCAAAAATATTTTTTCGACCATTCTAAAGTTCGCTTCACTGCAACCTCAAAACTCGCCTTCCGGGCTCAAACATTGAGTCTGCAGCCGTTTCGCCTCACTAAGAATGGCCAGCGAAAAAATCTTAATTCACGCTCAGAGCTTCTTTTTCTCGTTTTTCAGTGGGTTAACGGTAGCTAAATCTCAATTCCCTTCCTGGAATGGGTACCTTTCTTATAATAGTGCTTTACCTCTATCATCTCCGTAACGAGGTCTGCCCTGTCAATCAACTCAGCTTTTGCGTCTCTCCCCGTGAGGATCAGTTCCACATGATCTGGCCTGGAATCCAGGAGGTTCAGTAAAGCATCGAGGGAGATGAGGCCATAATCCACGGCCACGTTGATCTCATCCAACACCACGATATCATACTCTCCTTCCTCAATAATCTCCTTTGCCAGTTGGAAACCCTTCCGGGCTAATTCGATATCGACTGGATCGGGGTTATTTCGATCGACGAAAGTCTCCCGGCCCATCTGGTTGATGACGAGATTAGGGGAAAGCTGACGGGCCATTTCTACCTCACCATACCGGATATTCCCCTTCATGAATTGGATAATATAGACCCTGAGGCCATGGCCGAGAGCCCGCATGGCCAGCCCCAGGGCGGCTGTGGTCTTCCCCTTTCCCCCACCGGTATAGACCTGCACCATCCCCTTCGTTTTTCCTTTTCCATTTTCACGGTAACCCTCATCCATGGTCACACCTCCAGGAACATTGGGGGATCCGATGGTTCCCCGTTATGCCATCATCTCGATCTGAACAAGAACCTGTTCAGTTGTGAACCCCTTCACCGTAACAGCCTTGACCGGACAGATGGAGTGACAGGCCCCGCATCCTTCACACAAGGCGCGGTTTACGGTCATATATCCTCGGTATACATCCATTTTCAGGGCTTGATGTACTAGCACACTAATTCGGTAACATTTTGGAGTTTATCAAAGGGAGTTATATAGTTCAGCCCTCCGTGTCTTCTAAGGTGATTGTATTCAAAAAGGAAGTTACCAAGATTCAGAATAATATCTTCTCTTGAGTCAAAAGTGTTTGGGTAAAAGAATTCATTCTTTGCAATCTTCATAAAGGCCTCAATCTTACCATTCGTCTGTGGTCTATAAGGTTTCTGTAAATATGTTTGATACCTAACTCTTTACACATGGTCTCAAAAGGATGTTCTCTTTCAAGGGTTCCTTTAAATTCAGTTCCATTATCTGACATAATGGATTCAAATTCAAAGTTATATATTTGCTTAAACCATGATAAAGAACGTGCCATAAAATAGGTAAGAGTGGAAGCCCTTTTATCCTTTATTGTTTCAGCATAAGTAATTCGTGTACAATCATCACACAAAGCAGCAATATAGAGTTCTTTGATTTTAAAAGAACAGCGAATATCTTTTGGAAGTTTAGAGACATCGATGTGAGCTCATTCTCCTGGTGCTTGTTTTTCATAACGTTTAATGATCCTCTTATTTGACTTACTAAGAGGGTATCTCGCCTTAAGCCTATCCATTGTAGCTGGTGAAGGCGTTTTATCCAAATAATATGGCTTAAACAGAAGGACAAGCTCATATCGATTTGAACCAAAACGGCGATAGGCCTTAATGATGTTTCGCTCTATCTCTTTAGGTGTTCTTCTGGTGCCTGGTTTTGGGCCTCGTCTAAGAGGAAACAGTGATTCTGGTTTTCTGTTGCCTTCAATCCATTTACGATAGTAGCGAGCAAGTTCTTTGTTTGAGATATAATGGGCTTCACAGAGATCTTTTACAAATTTAAATGGTCGAGGACTTACTTTTAGTTTAGTTCTTTCATACTCCTTTAAAATGGGTAACCAACGTTTTACAATAACTTGATGAGAGTATTACATTAGGTCCTCCTTTGGTTTGTTTTATTATACCAAAAGAGTTACCTAATTACTGAGCATCTACACCTGTCCCCTTTTTCCCTCATTTTGCTCGGCCCTGGAGTATGGTCTCAACGATTTCAGCAAAGCCCTCCCCTCCCTCGCGGGTGGCAACGAAGGAGGGCAGAAACTTCATGCGATCGGCGAAGTTCAGGACGTTTTTCACCCCCGCTGTGGTCGGAAAGTATTGAAACATGGGTTCATCGTTGGGGGAATCGCCGCAGAACAGAAACCGCTCCCTTTTGGTATCCAGATCGAACCCCCAACGCTCCTGCACAAAAGTTTTCGTCATCTCGAGCTTGTCATAGTCTCCGAACCATCCATTCACATGAATGGAGGAGACTTTGCACCTCGCACCATGCTTCTTCAAGATCCCACAAATCCGGTCGACGGCTTCCCGATCTAAGGGTGCCACATCCTCGCAATAGTCGATGGCAAGGTCAGTCTCGCGGTAGAGCTGATCGCTGGCAGTGGCCGAACCTCGAACTGAGGCTAGGATTTCCTCCTTGATACGTACCAGGCGTTGTCGCTTCTGGGCCCGCACGTCTTCAGGATCGTGGAACCGCTTTTTGAGCTTCCCTTCCCCTTCATCAAACCAAAAATACAGTGCCCCGTTCTCCCCGACAACCCCATTTACGGGCCACATGCGGGCAATGTGGTCACACCATCCCGCGGGCCTACCCGTAACGGGAGCCACCCAGAGGCCTGACTCCTTCAACGCCCACAGGGATTGGTAAGCGATGGCACGAATCCTCCCATGACTCGTAAAGGTGTCGTCAATATCAAAAAAGACGCCCGAAAGATTCCTCGCGGTCTCAGCATGGAGTTTCTTGATTGAAGGTATCATGTTGAAATCCTCTGTTAAGATTGTTGGAAAAGGATGCTCTGAACACGAGTTTATCCCGTGATTCAATTGAAATCCGCGCCGCACAGCCACTACTTCATAACTGCAGCACTGCAACACCGTAGCGCCTAACCTAATCGATGCAACACCGCAGCTCGGCCACTACACCCTCTGAGTCCTTGATTCAAGCTTGCTCGATAAGGTTCCTTTTCATCCTGCCACGTACGCATCTCGGAGGATCTGAATGGGATGGATAACCTTCATACCCGTGAGGTGTCTTATTTGCAAACAACACCCCTCGCAGTCCGTTACCACGGCATCCGGGTTCAAATCCAAGAGTTTCTTGGCCAGATCCTTTCCAATCGCCATGGAGATATCGTATTTCTCCTTTTTGTAGCCGTAAAGTCCTCCCAACCCGCAACAACCCTCATCGACCAGGTCGATGTGAATTCCGGGGATCAACCTCAACAGTTCCAGGGCGGGTAGCCCCATCCCCGCAGTCCTCACGTGACAGGGGACGAAGTAGGCCAATCTCCGTCGCATTTCGGCTGGGGTTTTCAGCAATCCCTTTTCATGGCGGCTCATGAGGTATTCGAAGATGTCGTAGGTCTTCTCAGACAACTCCTCGGCCCCCGGAATCCCGAGCACGTTGGCATATTCATGGCGAATCATATAACCGCAGCTGCTCGAGCTAAAGACGATATCCATCCCTGAATCGATTGTGGCCTTCAAAGAGGCAAGGTTTTTCCGAGCAACGGTTCGGGCGGACTTCAGATCTCCGCTCCCCAGCATAGGTATGCCGCAGCAATCCTGCTCCGGAACGATCACCTTGATCCCGTTTTTCTCCAAGACTTGGATGACTGCTTTCCCCACATCCACTTCACTAATGTTGGTGAAACACCCATAGAAATAACCAACCCTCCCGTTGGCCGAAGATTCAGGAGTTATAAGAGACTTTTCGGGACGCCTCCTGAACCACTGCCTGAAGGTGGGAACCTCGAAATCCGGCAAGGGCCTTCTCTTATCGACGCCCAACAGCCAATCCAAAATCCATCTCATGAACGGGGATCGAGACATCCGGTTCATAAACGGCACTGCCCAGGGCAGCCGGCCCACCCAGCGGCTGAAATGGGCCAGGATTCGGTCCCTCAGGGGTATCCCATGCTCGTCGTAGTACTTGGCCTTGGCCATTAAGTTGAGGCGATAAATATCCACCCCGGAGGCACATACCAATTCGCATATGCCGCAGCCAATACAGAGATCGACACAGCGGTCCACGGGGGGAACATCCCGGCCTCTGAACCTCTGCCCACCAGGACCTGCCTGCTTCGGTCCCGGGAACCGATCCGTAACCCGGAGAACTGGGCAGTACTCCATGCAGGTGGCACAACGGATGCAGAAGTCCGTTGTCTCTTCGATTCTAGGTTGTTCTCCCGTCAATGGAATTCCCCCACTACGGATTTGTATCCCGTGGAAAGGGCTACCCCGCCCCCGGACTTCTCCCGCAGCGTGTCGCAGTGGGAAAGGATGGACCCAGCGGCATGGAGATTACTAACCACCACCCTCCCCTCTTCGTTGAGGGGATTCAGCCGTTCGTCGACCATGATCCCGAAGCTCTCAATGGGATGGGCTTCATCTGAGAGGAATCGATCCCTGAACCAATGCTCCCTTGAAACGGGCTGGTGTACCGGAAGGTCGAACAAGGGCTCCACGACTCTGTCTCCCTTCACTTCTAATCCACCGCCGAAGAAGCTTCCCGTTGCTAGAACATAAACTTCCGCGGAGTAAATCCTTTCAATGGGTGGGGAGGTGATGGTCACCTGGAGGCACCTGCCGTCCCGAACGAGGGCTTTCGCTGCCGAAAATCCCATGATCATGGTTACCCCGTTCCGTTGTAAATCCCTCTTAAAGGCTTGAAAAAGCCGAAACCCCGGAACCGAGGGAGGAAGGGTGGGAATTTCAAATACCGTTGTCCCCAACTTCTCCTCCAATTCCTTCTTCACCTCCTGTGGCTTTTCTATGCCGAGCACCGCCGGGAATGCCACACGCTCCTCCTCCTTCCGCTCGGCCCGGATCGCCTCGGCGATCTTATCCAGAAATCCCTCCTCCTCAAATGACCGCGCCAGGACCGAGGATGGGGCTGTTGTCCGACGGGAGAGCTCGGACAATGGCAGCGATGTCGACCTCGCCCCAAAGGAAAGTCGACCCTCCTTCCGCAGGGAGTTGATGCTGTGGGCAATATAGGCGCTATAAAAGTCCTTGAGGCCATGGAATCCCACGATCAAGATTTCCCTTTCATCTTTAATGCCTCCCCATTCCATGGTCGAGGGAAAGAGGTACGTACCCCTTGTTGACCCCATAGGGGTGAGGGTGATCGCGTTCTGATCCCCTTGAGAGAGATAGTGATAACCCCCTTCGGCGAAGAGGCCCAGAAATGATGTAATGGCCTTCCGTATATCCGATACTCCCACCCGAGCATAGGGATGATTCGGTATCTCTTCAATCAGTCGATTGAGGGATTCAAGGGGATTTTCCACTGGAACCGAGGATGCGGCTGGGTAGTACCCCAATACATCGATACATCCCGTATACGTGTGGGCTGTCCCTACCCCCTTCCCTATCAGCAGAACACTCTTCCCCCTTTCCGCGGCCGTCTTGGCCGCCATCAACCCGGTCAATCCCATGCCAATCACGATGACATCGTAATGCTTCATTTCTCCTTATCCAGATTGAGAACACCCATGTACAATTCCTCTATAAATTGATGTTCACGAAGCTGGTCTCCCCAAAGAACGGGCCGGATCCCCTTCCACCTCTCCTCCAAAAACCCCTTGAGTTGAGCATGGGAATTGATCGCCTCCGCCTTGCCCATTGCATGGAGAACTCCCAAAAGGCGATAACTGCAAAAGGCCCCTTGGCAAGTCCCCTTGGCTAACCGAGTGCGATGCAAGGTTTCCCTCAATCCCTTTGTAGGCAGCCCCCTCAGTGCCTCCTCCAATTCTCCCCGGGTAATGAGCTCGCAATCGCAAACAATCTCGGAATCTTCCTTGTCGGCCTCTTGGCCAAGTTTTTTCAGGTACTCGCCCCTTCCCCGGACAGCTCCTTTGACTCCCGGCAAGGGCGTGAGATGGGTCTTGCAAGGAAGATCTAACCTCATCTTCTGACAGATGAGATCGACCGTTTTCTCGGCCATAAGCCGATATGTGACCAATTTACCCCCGGTAATGGTGATGAAGTTCGTAACTCCATCCTGGGCCGCATGATCCACCAGGACGAAGCCTCTGCTGAGCTCACGTGAATCTTGGTCCGACCCGGCTTTAACCAGCGGACGAACCCCTGCATAGGCCCGGATATATCGGGCCTCCGTTAAACAAGGGAGCATCTTGGAGGCCTCATCGATGAGAAGGGAGACCTCCCCGGGCTCCACCGTCGGGTTGTTCACGTCAACGGTCTTCAAGGAGGTAGTCCCCAGGATCGAAACCGTATGATTGGGAACAACGATATCCCCGTCCGAAGGTAACCGGCACCGGTGGACCACCCGATGGCTCACCCTGCGGTTGCTGATCACCATGCTCCCCTTGGACAATTCCAATTGGAAGGATACTCCCACAAGGCGGGCGATCTGATCCACCCACGCCCCTGTGGCATTAACGAAGAAATCTGCATGGACGGTGAGGGGTTCGCCCGTTTCTACGTTCTGAGCTTCCACTGTCGTTATGCGTTCGCGATTCCGAATGAGACGGGTAACCGCGGTGCGGACTAAAATCTCCTTCCCATAATCTCCGGCCCCCTCGGCGTTCCCGAAGACCAAGGGAAAGGGGTCGACCGCTGCATCGGGAACATGGATGGCACCAGTGATATCCTTCGAGAGGGTAGGCTCTAATGCCAACGCCTCAGACGGGCTAAGGCATCTCGTTGGGATTCCGATCTCCTCACAGGACCTCAGAAATTCATCCCTGAAGGCGCTGCTATCCCCGGGAAGCGAGACAAAAAGTCCCCCCGTATCCTCGATACACCATGGGGCGATTTTTTTCAGAATTCGATTTTCCTGGATGCATTCCCTCGCAGCATGGGGATCATTTACGACGTACCTGGCACCGCTATGAAGATATCCATGATTCCTCCCAGAGGCCCCGCTAGCTAAATCCCCCCTCTCGATGAGGATAAACTCTATGCCCCTCTGGGCCAAATCCCGGGCGATGCCAGCACCCGTGATGCCTCCGCCAATGATCACCACCTGAGTCTTCAGCTTCATAACCTTCAGAACCTCCCCAAACTCCACACCCTAAAGGCAAATCGCCCAATCCGCTAAAGCAATTATATCCATTTCTTGTTTCGATTACTATCTTGACATTCCCACCTCTTTCCCATATACGAGTACACAGGAAAAAATTGTTCCGTGAAAATGTCCGTGGGAATCTATCGCACAGGGTCTCGTAAACAACGGCGTGAAGCAAAGGATTTCTTTTGCTCGGTTCATCGTAGCTGAACCCGAAGTGCTTCTTTTGGATGAGCTCTTAAGTAATTTGGATGCGAAATTAGGAGAATCCATGCGCTTTGAACTTAGGTAACTCCATAACAAATTGAATATCGCCACAGTTTATGTCCCCTATAACCAAGCGGAGGCTATCATATTACCGAATGAAATTTGTCAAATATATGAAGGCAGGGTTTTGTAATCCTGTTCCCCAAAAGAGATTTTTGGAAGCCCAAACTGTGGCATAGTACAGATTTCACCGGCATAAGCAATCTCCTGACCGCAACGAAATGTGATTCCGAGAGGGTGAAAGAAGTCATTAATCCAAGTGGATATGTGTGTTATTCGCATGAATCCATCAAACTCCCTGAAAAGGTTGAGGTTACCCTCTCCATCAGACCAAAAATAATCCTGATGTACACGAATTGCACTCCTGAGAAAAAGAATGTCGTGAAGGGAGGAATCGTAACCAGGACTTTACGGGCTATTTTATTGACTAACAGGTGGCAATCATGGAATAGACCATTCGGTTACGGATGTTTGATACTGACGCAACACATGCGGAAAAAGATGACGTTTATTCGTGGATTAAATCTGACAAAGTAACCCTTCTCTCGAAAAAGATGGAAATAGAAAGCAAAATAAAACATGAAAATAGTTTCTCGGAGGATAGCTCAATGGATGTCTTGGTACGACGGGAAGAGTTATTGGATTTGGCCAAAAAGATATTCATGTCAAAAGGAGTGCCTGAAAAGGATGCAAATATGGTCAGTGATGCTCTGGTGGAAGCAAATTTAAGAGGACATGACTCTCATGGAGTGATTAGGATACCCAAATGGATGGCCGGGCTTGAAGCAGGAGCCATCAATCCCTTGTGCAAAGTTAAGACGATCAGGGAAACCGCTGCGGGGGCTATTCTGGATGGGGATCGGGGGCTGGGGCCTGTGGTTGGAGTTACCGCATCTCATATTGCCGTATTTAAAGCCAAAGAGGCCGGTATCTGCGCGGTGAGCGTCAAGAGGGCATCCCACATTGGAATGTTGGCTTATTATCCAGAATTAATGACAAAGAAAGGAGTGATTGGTATCTGTATGACAAATACGGAGCCGGGGGTGGCTCCTTTTGGTGGAGCGGAAAAGGTATTGGGAACAAACCCCATAGCCATTGGTATTCCAAGCCGGAATAACCCATTAATTCTCGACATGTCAACCAGTGTCGTGGCCAGGGGTAAAATTGTTCTGGCCTTGGAGAAGGGGGAAGCCATCCCGGAAGGATGGGCAATGAATAGAGAGGGGGAAATCACGAAAGATCCGAGGGAAGCCCTCGATGGAGCATTGTTGCCAATTGGAGGACCCAAGGGATCTGGTTTGGCAATCATAGTGGACCTCTTAACCGGTGCATTAGCGGGCGCTGCTGTGGGGAAAAACGTCAAAGGTACCTTTGACATGGAGCATGAAGGGACGAAAGGGGATCTTTTCATAGCCATAAATCCTTCCACTTTTACGGATTTTGAGGCCTTTTTGGATAGGGTGGAAGACCTGAAGGATCAAATTAAACGGTGTAAAAGGGCAAGGGAGGTGAAAGAAATTTTTTTACCGGGTGAGATTGAGTATATTACCAGGGAGAGGAGGATGAAGGATGGGGTTTCGTTGACCAAGGGGTTATATGTGGAGCTGAGGAGACTGGGAGGAGTTCAATCGTCGTGAACAGATTATTAGGAAAGAGGTTACGGAGATGGAGTTTCCTTATGGCAAGTTTCAAGACCTGATGGGAGACCTTTATTTTAGGGCAGTAACGGTATTCCCTCCCGATTTGAAGGACGCATTGAAAAAAGCCTATGATCGGGAGAGGAATGAAGTGGCCAAGGAGATGTTGAGGGTCATGTTAAAGTCGATCAATATGGGGGAGAAAAATAAGATCCCGGTGTGTCAGGATATGGGGATGCAAACCTATTTCGTCCATTTGGGGAGTAAATTCCAGGTAGATGGGTTTAAGCTAAAGGAGGCGATCAGGGAAGGTGTGAGGGTTTGTTCCAATGAAAGACAGTATCGAAAGACTTTGTCTAACCCCATTACTCGACTTAAAGATGGGCAGCAGGTGAGTGATACTCATCCTCATATCTACTGGGATTGGATTCCCGATGCGGATTATATGGAGGTGATGTGTTTATCTAAGGGTTCTGGATCAGAGAATCAAAGCTTTCAGGCCATGTTGGTTCCTGCTCAGGGGATGCATGGGATAAAGGAATTCATCATTGATAGTGCTTATGCGGCTGGGGGACAGCCTTGTACCCCTTCGGTTACCTGTGTTGGCATTGGTGGTTCATTTGATCAGAATGCGAAATTGACCAAGATTGCCATGATGAGGCCTGTGGGAAGGCCTCATTGTGACCCTGAGATCGCCGAGTTGGAGAAGGAGTTATACAATACCATCAATGCGACGAATATAGGTCCCATGGGAATGGGGGGAGATACGACCACACTGGCGGTTCATATTGAGACTGCCGGCGTTCATGAGACACAGAATCCGGTGAGCGTCTCTTTTCAGTGTTGGGCTGATCGGCGGTCTGGTTCTCGGATTTTTACGGATGGAAGATTTGAATATATTTGGGAATTTGGAGGTGAAGGCTATGAGTAAAATATGGCATTTAGAGACTCCTATTTCTGAGGAGCAGATAAGGGAGCTGAAATTACTGGATACCGTTTACATTTCGGGAAAATTGTGGGGAATTCGGGACCGGAATCTCGGTAGAGAGATCGATGATGGTATCCCCCTCCCTGAGGGTGTAAACTATGAAGGTAGCCCAGTCCTTCACGAGGCATGTGGGTATAGGAAAGAGGGAGATCAGTGGTTTTTCACCAGTGGGATGGGTACCACCACAAGTACTCGAATGGAGAGATGGATGCCCATCTTGATTGAAAGGCATAGGTGTCGTGCCATAATAGGAAAGGGTGGACTTCTGGAGGGGACTACCGAGGCTTGCCAAAAATATGCGTGTGTGTACCTTGGGGTTGTTGGGGGTGCTGCTTCTTATTACGATTCACGTGCGAAGATCATCAACGTGTTTTGGCCAGATTTAGACTCCCAGGCTATATTGGAATGTGAGATCAAGAATTATGGTCCTATGTTCGTTGGCATCGATGGACACGGAAACAACCATTACTTGAATCTTAGGCAAAAGGCGGTCGAGCATAGGCAACAAGTCTACGATAGGTTGAAGATAGAGTCCCGTGCTTGGGCTCCGCAGTGGATAGAGAGACCCAGGAAGAAAAACTTTTAAATAAACCGAAGGGTAGGACCCTATGGGTTAGTGCAGGGGTTCCTTGTGTTACTGCTTGTGGGAAGCGGGTGGGGAGTCTATTGACAAGATAGAAAAGTTGGCCATCGACCGTGCCAAAGCACTATTCAAAATCGACCATGCAAATGTCCAATGCCCAACAGCGACTCAAGCAAATATTTCCGTTTACTCTGCTCTATTGGAGCCAGGAGATACTGTTCTTTCGGCGAAATTAACGCATGGAGGGCATTTCACTCACGGAAGTCAACGCCATATTTCAGGAAGGATTTACAGATTTTTCCATTACGGGTTATCCAGGCAAATGGAGCAGATAGATTTCGAAGATGTTGAGAGAATAGCGCTAGACAAGAGGCCTAAGCTCATTATCGCCGGTATGAGCGGTTATCCGGGAATGATCAGCTTTTCTGCGGGCTGATCAAAAAGCTCATCCAAAACCAATTCTTTAAGGAGATCCTGGTCTTATGAAAGTTCTCCCAGCCGTCACAGAGGCTTGATATTTCTAAGACTTGCATCGATACCTGTTGCGGATACGAAAAAGGCCCCTTTTAATGAACTACACCATAGACGCCGGTAACCCTCAGGCCAACGCAGGCGAAATAGGGGTTGTTGGGACGGTTTTTCTGTAGTAAATTTCGTTTGAAACATCTCGAGCAGTTAAGTCTACGTTTTGGTCTGCAAGGGACAGGGCGTTATGGATTGGGATTGACCAGTTCAGGATATTAAATCCTTGCCCCTTATACAAAAAAGATTATTATCCCCAGGAAGCCGAAATAATCGCCCGTGAAGAAAATCAAAGGAAGGATATTCCTATTCTCCCATCCGTGTTGGAAAGACTTAAACAAATTGGTTCAGCACTACACCTCAAGATTCCGCAGTAATGTGCTTCAATGAGTTATGTGCCTCGTAAATAAAAGGATCAAAAAACTGCTCCTGAACAATGCAAATTTTTTCTGTTGATCAATGAAACGCGACTGGTGGCTTTCCGGAATTTGCTCCTCGAGATTCTTTACGTACTTAGTGTTCATGACCTATGCGGCCGCCCTCCCCGTGCTCCAGAGGGAATGGAATATGTCTGCTGCGGCCGCGGGATCTATTTCCAGTGGATTCACAATTGGCTATGCTTTCTCTCTCATTATCCTTTCAGAGTTGGCCGACCGGATCGGACCCAAGCGCGTCTTCCTCTGGTCAAATGTTTCCACCGCCTTCGCCTCCTTGGCTTTCGCCCTGCTTGCACGCGGATACTACTCCGGCCTAATTCTCTATACTCTTATAAGTCTCGCGTTGGGGGGAACCTATACAACCGGGATCATGTTGATTGCGGATCGTTACCCCAGCACAATTCGGGGGAGAGCCGTTGGATTCTTCATCGCAAGCACTTCCCTGAGTTCCACTCTATCGTTGGGAATCAGTGGGGTCGCGTTACCGTATGGAGGTTATCAACTCTCCTTCCTTCTAACCTGCCTCGGTCCATTAGTAGGTTCGATCTTAATATGGATTACCCTCGCTTCAACACCGAGTTCAATATCGCCGAGACGAGAAGAACAGAAGTTCTCGGCAGAGGTCTTGCGAAATAAACCCGCCATACTGCTTATCATGGGATATGTCTTCCACAACTGGGAACTTTGGGGGATGTGGACGTGGACCCCGGCGTTTCTGGCGGCATGCCTCGCGGTCAGCGGGTCAGAGCCGTTGAGGGTAGCGGGTATCAGCGCTAACATCGTCGCACTATTCCACTTCATGGGGTTTTTGGCGTCACTTTCCATGGGCTCTCTTTCAGATAGACTTGGACGCGCATTCATGATCTTGTTGCTTGGGAGTATCAGTACGGCCTGTTCTTTTACCATGGGATGGCTCATCGGTTTTCCCCTAGCTCTGGTTATTGGAATTGGGATGATCTATGGGTTTTCTGCGATAGCGGATTCCCCAATCCTCTCAGCAGGACTGACCGAGAGGGTCGAAACCTCTTACAGGGGGGCTGCTTTCGCCTTGCGGTCGTTTCTGGGATTCAGTGCCGGTGCTATCTCGCCGTTGACATTTGGTGCCATTTTGGACTGGATTAATCCAATGTCGTCAGAAACCGGCACCTACCTGACGTGGGGTTGGTCGTATAGCGTGCTTGGCCTTGGTGGTCTGGGGGTTGTGGGGATAGCATTTATCCTTTATAAGGGAACCGCTCAGCCATGGGGTTCCAAAACGCGGAGGGAATATTGAAGCATTTTTTCTCTGGGCGAAACAGTACTCATGTCCACGTATACCTTCCCCTCTTTTATGAACGGCAAGGATTCCTTGGCTACCTGAGTCGCTACTTCTCCGGTCACAACACTTAAAATGATGTCATTGGTCACAATCAGGGACCCAATATCCTTTTCTACTATTACACCTTGTTCCCTAGCTTTTTGTCTCAGTGATCGTGAAAATCCCTTATTATTGAACTTTATATCAAAACCGTTTATAGAACTCTCCTTGCGCGAGCATAATCCCTGTATTATGGTCTGCCCGGCCTCTCCGTAACCGATGGTCCCAATTCTAGCAATATCCATTCGATGGCTTCTCCCTTCAATTCTATGATGTTTATCCCTTCAAACAATTACATCAAATGATTATCAATTATCAAGAAACGCTACGGCAATGTCTTGGGATCACCCAGACCTTCCTTTCAGGGGATCTTAATCCTTTTCGCCTCCATTGCATTTTATAAGCGATCTAAAAATACTAAAGAGTTCAATTAATACAATAAAGGGCCCTGATTCCGGATGACAGCTCTGGAATATGACTACAGATGGAGTTCGTGAGGGCTTGCCCTTAAATAATTAGTCAAAATATCTTCTACTAACTTTCCAATTGGTCTATCGGTTACAACTTCATAAACATCACCATGAGGAATGGGGAAATCGATAGGTTCTCGGTTCAAGAATTCATCCCAATTTTTAAGTTTCCATTCATCCCACTCAAACCCCCTTCTCTGTATCCTCCTCTTTAATTCCCTTACACTGGGAGGTATACATCTCACAATGGCCAGTCTTGCACTATGTTTTTCTGCTACACCTCTGAAAGGAGAGATCCAATCGCTATGCTCATCCCGCCTCCAATGATTGATGGAAAACGGGGCATCAATTATTGGGATTTTATGAAGACCTAATTGCGTATCAGCATAACTTACTAAAATCTGGAATGTAGGTCCTCGGATCATGGAATATATTTTTCCGGTTAATCTCTTTTTCGTGAAAGACGATTGAATCAAATCCTTGGAAATGTAAGATCCACCAAGGAGTTCTTGGGCAAGTCCTCGGGCCAATAATGATTTCCCGCTAGCCGGGACACCAACCACCATACAGAGGGTTGATTGTTGAATTATATACTCGGTTGACATCCAAACGCCTTCTTTCCCTGTAATGAGCTGAGGTCATTTCACCACTTTACATAAGGTATTAACTGCAGTGATGAATATTTCGACATCTGTTAGATCCTCAAGGACGTAGTCTGCATTCTCAGTTTTGAGCTCATCATAGGTGAATGAACCTGTGGACACGGCGATGCAATAGACGTTGTTGGCGTGGGCGCAAGCAATATCATACGGCGTATCTTCGATTATGATGATTCGGTCGAAAGTCTTCCCAAATCGTCGTTCACATTTTTCAATTCCGGAAGCGATGATCTCCTGGCGGGTAGTGCCATCGTTCCCGAACCCCCCGGTTGCAAAGAAGTGTGCAATATTGTGGTAAGCCAGTTTGGTCTTAGCGCCGCTTTCGAGGTTGCCCGTTCCGAGGGCGAGGTACATGTTGTCTCTCTTTGCAAATGTCTCAAGCAACTCTCGAGCACCAGGCGCCAATCTACCAGGATCCCTCTGCACTGAATCTTCAAGGTGACGGATGTAGGCCCGGACCAGGTCGGGATCGTCAATAGGTTGCTCTGCAAGACCACTGAGGTCTAGCAACTCCCGGAGTATCACCAGATCAGTCTTTCCAGAGGTGGGGGGAATCTCCTCCATACCGAACTCAACGCCGTATCGGGTTTGAATGGCTCGTATATACGGCGTGTGACCCGCGTGACTATCGAGGATGAGGGTCCATCGATATCGAAGAGGAGCACGTTCTGCATGCAATGCCTACCCTAGCTTAAGTATATAGACTAGACATCAAGAGAAGAGTCCAGATACTCGATAGTAGAAGCCAATATCCAAACATCTTTGCTCCAATCCCAATGGATCGTGTATGTAATCGCCTGATATACCATCGTACGCGGACATGGGCTGTCTAAGTTCAGGAAGGGGCCGAGGGAAGTCCTGAAAACTCCCCGTCGGCCGGCTGACTGCTCGTCAGTGCGGTTACTTCCACTCCTTGACCAATGCTACCTTGCGGTAAAAAGGGAAAGGCTACTTTTTTCATCCTCATTCAATTCTCTTCCTCGGTCTTCCACGTGGCCTAAGGGTCGATTCTAATCCAAGTTCTCTGCTCATCTTCATCTGCCACGCCAGCGTTCCATAAGGAGATTGGCGATCAACACTCTGTCGAAGCATGTTCAATTCTTCTTTTTTTATCAAATGTGCATCCACATATTTACCCCAGTCTTTAGGCAATTCTACTGAAATCTCGTCGATTAATAACCAAGCTGTTCCGCCGGTTCTCTCTTTATGAGAGGACCAGGGCCATTCCCTAGCTGAACTGACCACACCATTGTTTAACCTCTCTATTAAAAAGTAGCCTGTTGTCCCCTTTTTCTTCTCATCTAAGATCCATTCTCGCCATGGCGGCAATGACTTCACGGTAGTCGTCAGGTTTTTTGCCTTTAAAGAACTCCCTTAAACCGGATTGAGAGGAAGTCCGTAATCGGTCCCGAACCGCCTCAGCCATAATCGGTCTCACATGTAACTCACTCAAGGTTTGGATCACATGTTCCATTTCCTCAGTTCGCCGTTCTGCGTGAATAACATTGGTTGTGATCCACGTATTCGCGATCTCTTGAAAGGAGCTTCCATCCATGTGCTCGACAATGGCCTCCATGAGTGGTTCCGCAAGATCACAACGTTTGGCCCCGACCAACATTTCAAGAAGAAGGGCTTCAACGCCTTTGGCAAAGACACTTCGGAGCATTTTCAAATAGGATGCCTTTCCGATCTCTTTGGAGACGAATTTCATGTTAAACCCCAGATTCGCGAACAAATTGACGAATTCATCCCCTCTTCTTCCGCAAACTAACATTGGGCTCTTAAACCCATAGGAGGCTATCGCACCCAAGATTGCCACTTCAACAAAAGATCCTCCTCTTTTCTCAATCAGTTCGCCCATGAGGATTTTCTCCCTGGGCGAAACAGTACTCATATCCACGTACACTTTCCCCTCTTGTATGAATGGCAAGGAATCCCTAACCACTTGAGTCGCTACTTCTCCAGTTACAAGGCTTAAGATCATGTCGCTTTTCGAGATCAAGGACCGCATATCCTCCTCTACGATTATTCCTTGTTCCTTAGCTTTGAGTCTCAGTGATTCCTCAAATTCATCGTCATTGAACTTAATATCAAAAACACTAATAGAACTCCTTTTGTTTGAGAACAACCCCTGGGCAATGGCCTGCCCCACCTCTCCATAACCGATAATCCCAATTCTATCCGCATCCATAGGTTGAGTTCCCCTCTTCGATTTTATTCTCTTTATGCCTTTAAATAATTACAGAGTCCAGGATCTATATACACCCAGACTTCAGCGTCAACTTCGAGATGTTTATGGGATGAGGTTTGAACTCTCAAAACCTCTTTTTCCACCTTGATTCTGTAATCATAGAAACTCCCGAGAAATGTCTTTTGAACGACCTTTCCTTTATACAAATTATGGGCCTTCTCTATTCTAGAGGGCTCGATTTCAATGGACTCGGGCCGAACGGAAATGAGAACATCGGAATCGATATCGGGAAATTCATTTCCCTCTCCCTTTTTGACTCTCAATACCATTCCCTTTTCAGTCCTTACTTCAACGAAAGATTCGTCTTTTCTTTGAACCATTCCCTTCAACAAATTGGTCGTTCCCACAAAAGAAGCAACAAATCTGGACTTGGAGCTGTGATAGATATCTTCGGCACTGCCTATTTGATCAATCCTCCCCTGATTCATAACCACGATCCGGTCCGCAATCACCATGGCCTCCGTTTGATCATGGGTAACGTAAATGGAAGTGATTTTGAGTTTCTGTTGAATTTCCCTTAAATCGAATCTCATTTCCTCCCTGAGGATAGCATCCAGATTTGAAAGCGGTTCGTCCAGCAAGAGGACCTCAGGTTCGACTACTAACCCCCGGGCGAGGGCAACCCGTTGTTGTTGGCCTCCCGAGAGTTCATTCGGGTATCTGTTTTCAAGACCTGTTAATTTCGTCAACTCCAAACTCTTCATCACTCGATCCCTTACCTCAGATTTAGGAAGTTTTCTCAACTCGAGGCCGAACGAGATGTTTTTGTACACCGTTTTGTGGGGCCAAACCGCATAAGATTGAAAGACCATCGCCATATTCCTCTGCTCTGGAGGCAAGACGAATTTACTTGAAGAGATCACCCTATCGTTAAGGATAATCTCGCCATCGTCGGGGTCTATAAAACCGGCGATACATCTGAGCGTGGTGGTCTTGCCGCAGCCGCTCGGGCCAACAAGGGCAACAAATTCACCCTCATCGATATCCAGGGAAAAGTTGTCGGCGGCCCTAACTTCGCCGAATTTTTTTGTGAGATTTTTTATCCTGACCTTCGCCATACACGATCTCCCCTCTTTAACTGCTCGTCATAAAGGCTTAACCCCTATTGTTCTCTCTATTTTCTCATGAAACCTGGGCGAAACTTTTCCCCACGACCTTTCTTGAACCAGCGACGAATATGAGAGTAATGAGCAGTACTAAAATTGAAAGGGCCGCTAAAGCCTCAAATTCCCCCTCCTCAAAAAGTGCAAAGATGGTCACCGCTATCACCTCGTTATTCGTGCTGTAGAGGAGTATGGAAGCGGAAATTTCCCTAAAGGAAGAGATAAAGATCAGAATCCACCCAGAAACTAAGCTTATCTTCAATAAGGGAACGGTTATGTTCATGATGGATTTAAACCACGAGGCTCCGATAATACGTGCTGATTCCTCGAGCTCAAGGTTGATCTGTGTCAAACCATCCGAACAGGCCATGTATGCCAAGGGAATCCGCCGAGCAACGTAAGCCGCTAGCAAGATCCATATCGTGCCGTACAACATGAATGGCGGTCTGATGTAAGCCCATAAGAAGGCAACTGCCATTGCAACACCAGGTATGGCAAAGGGTAAAATCATCATGAAATGAAGGAAGCGGCGGCCCACATTTTCGGTCCTCTTGTTGTAGATCACGACGATCAACGCCAAAAAAACGGCAATCGTTGCTGCCAGAAATGCGAGGAAAAAACTATTGAGAAATGATTTCTGACTGAGCCTGTAATGGAACAGAATGAATTCAAAGTTATGCAATGTCAGATTGCTCAGGGTTAGGGGAACACCCCAGACTTTGCTCAAAGAAATGAGCAATAACATGAAGTAAGGGACGATGACGGCCAAGCTCACAACTAGGACACAATAACCCAGGGCCGGCCATTTGGCCTTGCCCAATTTGATGATCGTTGGCTGCGTGGTCTTCCCCGAGATGAGAACGAATTGCTTCTTGCCGAGATAAAGGTACTGGAAAATGAGTAATACGCCCGTAATAACGACCAAGGGAATGGCCAACGCAGCGCCCTGCTGATATTGTGGTGGATAATGGAATAACTGATAGATTTGCGTCGTTAAGGTAAAAATACCCCTCGACATCCCCAAAACAGCGGGGACTCCGAAGAGCGCTAGAGCCTCCAAGAAGGAGAGAATCGCACCACTGATAATGGCAGGAGCTACCAACGGCAGTGTGATCTTGAGCGCTGTTTTCCACTTCGATGCCCCCAACATGTTTGCGGCATCTTCTAGACTCGAGTCCATATTGTCCAAAACTGAAGCCGTATTTATGAAAACAAAGGGGTACACATACATGGTAATGACGAAGATGATCCCCTCGATGGAAAAGACGTTAAAGAGAGTTACCTTGGCATGAAATAACTCCCTGAATAGAACATTGACCTTGCCAGCACCTGGTCCCAACAAAAATATCCAGGCAATTGCACCGAGAAATGGCGGTGTTACCATGGAAACCATGGTGAGATTTCGGATGAAATTCTTCAGTGGAATATCCGTTCTGCAAATAGCCCAGGCCATAGGGACGCCGGTCAAGAGACTCAGGAAAGTGGCCCAGACAGCAATCACCATGGAATTTCTAAAGGCTTTGAAAAGAACCTTTTGTTTAAAAATGTTCAAGAAATAGAAGAAGCCGAATTTGCCTTCCGGGGTAAAAACACTTCCCCGAAACATCATGATCAACGGAAAGAGAATGAGAATTGCTACAGCTATCAGTGCAGTGAGAAATAGCACCCATTTCACGATATCGATTCTCTTCAATCCCGTTGTAAGGCGTCCATTCGGCATTTTCCCCTCACAATTTCTTTTGCATTCCCAAGACTCGGGCTAGAAAAAAAAGAGGTCCCACCCGTCAGATGGAGCGGGACCTCCTCAGGTTCGGAGGTTACTTCCTCCCCATAATGGTATCAAAATTATTGATGAGCTCTTGCTTGTTCTCGATCAACCACGATATCTTTGGGTACAGGAATTTCAACTCGCCCAAGGAAGGCTGCCCCTTTGCCGGCACATCCACTCGCCCAGGATAGTAGTATTTAGCCGCGATGATCTCCTGAGCCTCCTTGCTGCAAATATAATCCATGAACAGTTTCGCGACGTTGGGATGGGGTGCCTTCTTGAGAATTCCCGCAGGCCCCGGGGAAAGGGTAACCCCCTCGACCGGATAAGCAACATCACAGGGCTGCCCCTTATATTTACCGGGAAGCACGGAATAGTTATTCTGTTCCGCAATCAAGGGACGTTCTGCGGAAATCATCATGGTCTGAAGAGCGCCGTGGCTATCGCCGATGAATGGTTGGTTCTTGGCCAACGCCCTGTAATAATCCCATCCATACAGCTCCAGAATGCATGCTATATTCACAGCCGTTGTTCCCGCATAGTATGGGTTACTCATGGAAATCATGCCCTTCCACTTCGGGTTCAGTAAATCCTTCCACGATTTTGGCGCCTCGGCCTTCTTTATCTTGTTTGTGTTGAAGGCGATAACCGAGGTGTTACTCTTTACCGCAAGCCAATATCCATCAGCATCCTTCATGTAATCGAAGAATTTGTCAAAGTCCTTGGGCTTATATTTCTCAATCAACCCTTTCCTTGTCCACTCAATAAAAGGAGCCATATCAGAAACTTGAGCTACGTCCCACATGGATTTGTTTGCGGCAAACTCCGCCTCGATTTTTGCGAGGACCTTGCCCGTTCCAGAACGAAAAACATTGGGGGTAATCCCATACTTCTTCCCAAAATTTTCCGCCAATAGGTTGGCCGTTTTCGAATCCATAGAGGTGTAAAATATGAACTTGCCCTCTGCCTTTGCCTTATCTACTATTGTCTCTGTACCTCCCGTGGACGCCAATGCAAAGGCGACAAAACAGATAATCAATGCACATTCAATTTTCTTATAGAATTTCATTGTATCTCCCCCCTTCATGGTGTGCTGTCCTTGTAAACCATCTCCTTAACAATGCGCTTCAAATCCTCCTGTTTCACCCCCTTTCTCTCTGCGAAGCTTCCTCCTAAAGCCAACTATTTCACCTCCTCTCTATCTGAGAAACTTCCGTTCGTGTTTCTTCATTTGAGGGACTCCTTGCACATCGAAAACGTGATCCACGGGATCAATCAGTTCATCCAGGTCATAGATTCCCCCGTCTTTCTTAATCTTATCGAATACCGTCTCCATTGCCTTCATTGAGGCTCTGAGGCCGTGATTGGCGTAGATGACCATCTTCACCTTCTCC
>Ga0209635_10000809_pt1 | contig 22565 bp, 16 predicted proteins | sample DeeMarSWOR230_32_FD_187463 | JGI IMG/M metagenome (GOLD analysis project Ga0209635, IMG submission 187463) | Marine sediment microbial communities from White Oak River estuary, North Carolina - WOR-2-30_32 (SPAdes) (version 2) | ecosystem: Environmental > Aquatic > Marine > Intertidal zone >...
CCCAGCGAGGAAAATCCGCTTATTCCTCGGCTCGCTCTCCTCTTCGAGGAACCGTGCCCGCTCGCCTCCGGATGGCTTCCTTACCAGCTTACCTGACTGCTGTTAAACCTTTTACGGTTTTGGAAATGCTTCCATCAGATAGAAAGAATTTGTGTAAAGGAAACAATTTCAGCTGTTCTCCTCCTCTACGACTGTTTCGAGTTGCTCAAGAAAGTCAGGGATAGCCGAAGTGACGCGGTTCCAATTAGGGATGAGAGGAGAATAAAGAGGATTTTCTTGGAATTCCTTTCCGGCAATCCGAATAGCATTCGTGAAGGCCTCGACCGTCTTTGTTTCGGTGTGCCGGTCAAAATGAAGCCCGTTGATGGCAGCGTCATCATGGTAACGTTTGATGGTGTCCTGTGCCGTGCGGAGATAGGTTACAACTAGAGTATTGAAGAGGCTAGCACCCATCATTGCCCCTTCAATGGCCAAATTTCGGAATATGGCTTTGGCAATGTCTATGGACATCTTCATCAGGCCTGTCTTTGGATTGTCGGCTGACAGCGGCTGGTGCTTGTGCTCGTAGGATTCGCACAGTTCCACCTGACAGATCCTTTTTAGGGAGCAGTTGCGGTAAACCTCGGCTAAGGTTTCCACCTCGATTCCCCAGTCGCTCGGGATGCGATTGATCCGCGCCAGGTCCGCAATCATAGAGAATTCACCGGCCAAGGGATACCGAAAACTGTCGAGATAGACGAGTAAAGGCAAAGGCCCAAGCAGTTTCTCCAGACTTCTAATCATTGGTGTAACAAACAGTCGAGTAACCCGTCCATGCATGCGATCGGTGACTCGGGCATAATATCCTTTACAGAAGACATAATCGATATTGGGCGAGGCCACAGGATAACAGAGCCGACCCAAAAGCTCGTGTGTGTAGTTGACGATATCGCAGTCATGAAGAGCAATCGCCTTGCTTTCGTTGCGGGACAGGATATAGCCATAGGCTGTCCAGCAGGAGCGTCCTTTTCCGTCATCCCCCACAGGAAGTCCGTTTTCTTCCAGAAGTTCATAAAGCTTTCCTATACCTGGACCTGTGTTCCAGATTATACGGATTCTCTGGGGTAGAACAGAAAAGAACTTTTTAGCTTTACCGAATTGCTCTCGATCGGTCCTCCCCATGGTGACCACAATCTCATTGAGATAGGGAACCTGTTTTATCTCTTCTATGATGTGTTTGAGAGCAGTCCCTTCGAGTTCGTCGTAGGTGGAAGGAAGCACCAAGGCAATAGGTCGTTGCTGATTAAACTCCAACAATTCTTGGTCCATCCGTTTCAGATCGGCTTTGCCCAAGCGATGAAAAGTGGAGACAACACCGCTTTGGTAGAAATCAGACATTTTATCCCTCCTGTCAAGGGAATCTTGCTTCTATTATAACAGGTCGTCCAGCAGTTCCAAAATTGCCGTTTTCCATCCAGATGGGCCAATCCCTGGGGCAAAAAAAAGATTGTCGAGTTTGACTGAAGGATCATAGCTTCTATTGGGCTTTTGCACCAGTACGGGATAATCGACAGCCTCGAGCATCTGCAGGTCATTTTGGCTGTCTCCCAGTGCGATCGTCTTGAAGACCTTAAATGTCTTCTCGTATATATCTCTGAGCCTTGAGACAGCTTTGCCCTTGTCATTTTCCCCGAGTAAATGGTAGAAACGTCCGCCCCTCGTGACATGCAGATGGGCATCTTCAGCCATGTGTTGAATTTTTTCGAGAGCATCGATATCTTTTAAGACAAAAGGTTCGTCATACTCTCTCATTTTTGCGAGCCTAGCTTGATCCGGAGAAAAGTCACATAATCCGGCCACTTCCTCGATAGATAAATCTCCGAACCCTCTTATTTGACCTGAAGAGTGACCTTTCATTTTTTTGAGCACTTCTCTTATCTTAGAATAGGAAGTCCCGTATTCGATAATGCGGTAATCGGAGTCTTCTCTAGTATAACTGTATGTCTGTGAGAAATAGTCTTTAGGAATGAAGATGGCTCCGCCGTTCTCAGAAACAAAAGGATGTCTGTTATGGAGTCGTCGTCGAACGATTTCTATCTCAGCCCTGGTCTTGCTGGTACAAATGATCAAAGGAATTTTCTTTTCTTTCAATACAGCGAGAGCAGGGAGGGCGGGTCTAAATGAGTAGGAATCATGATCCAGAAGCGTCCCATCTAGATCGGTAAATACCAAGAGGCAAGGTTGCTCTTTCATTGAAGAGTTCTTTTTCGTTCCGTGCTCTTTTGAGGATTTTCCTCTCCTCTCTTTTTTATAGATTGAAGAGGATTTGTTCTCATGATAATCGAAAAAATCGAGCCTGTCAAAATTTAAAGAGGATGCGTACAGAGGATGCTTCCTGGGATGCCCTGGGTGCGCCCTCTTGGTTTTGTTGGTAACAAAAGCTAAAATAGAGTGAAAGCTCGATATCAATGAGAAAGACAAGTATTCGAACACTTAAAGTCCTGTTCATAAAATTCAAGGAAAAAGATCTTTTCACTCTAGCGGCTGCGGTCTCTTTCTATGCCTTTCTCTCCCTCTTTCCATTTTTCATCATGCTCCTCTATGTCTCGTCCCTCTTTTTAAAAGAAGCTGTAACTGTCGAAAAGATCAGACTTCACCTCCGCCTTTTTCCCCCATCTGTAATCGATACGGTCATCGCCAATCTGGAAAATATTCTCGAGAGCGGTCAAATTCTTTCAGTAGTCAGCTTCTTGTTTCTGATTTACTTTGCTTTCAACGTGTTTACCCATCTGGAGCAGGCCCTGAGCAAGATTTTCGGCACAGATAAGAGGAGAGAGGGATGGAAGGCCAATTTGAGGGCGTTTTCTTTCTTTCTTTTAACCGCTTTTATTTTGTTGATTCTGTTTTTCTCTGGAAATACGTTCCTCGTTCTCGCAGCAAAGCTGGAGAGAATTCCTCTCATCAATTCTTATGTCCTGATTCTTTTCGGTCATGTGGTTGTCGAGACATTCTTTTTCGCTCTTTCTTACAAATTTCTGTCCCGGAGAAAGCTCTCCTTCAGAAGAGCCCTCATGGGCGGATTTGTGGCCACTGTTTTGTGGGAGATTTTGAAACATATCTTCGGTGTGTATATCGTCCGCATCAACCTTTATTCTGTCATATACGGGTCTATAGGGTCGCTGATCCTTCTTCTCCTCTGGATTTACTACTCTGTTTTGGTCTATCTATTGGGAGCTGAGGTGATCGCTGAAATGGAATAAACGTCCATCTATGAAGAGAAAAACCACAAAAAAAATCATGGTTGCTATCGGCAGTTTTTGCCTGGCATTTTTTCTCCTCTTTTTGTTTCTCCACCTGCGCTTCGTTAAGCAAAAGATTCTGAATTCGGTCCTGCAAAGTCTCGAAAAAAACCAGGGAATCCATCTTTCAGTCGGCTCGTTCGATTACAACCTCTTTAATCTGCGTTTCACCTTGAAGCAGGTTGTGCTTCAATCGCCGGAAGACCCTCATTCTACTCCTGCTTTTCAAGCCGAGAAAGTCAGAGCGAATATCCCTTTGTCGTTGATCCTCAAACGGAAACTTCGGTTGCAGGATTTAGAAGTCATCAATCCGAAAATCCACATCCAGATCGATAAGGACGGAAAACATAACCTGTCTTTTCAAACCGTTGGAAAAGAATCCCGCCCGGCATCAACACAGATACCAGAATTCGTTATCAACCGATTGGTTGTAGAGAATGCCGAAGTTCAATTTTCAGACGAAAGACAGAACCTGAGCATTGGATTATCGGATTTAGGGATGAGAGGCAATTGGGAGGGTAAAGGAACCCACTCACTCCTTATTGAAACGCTCCATCCTGGTTCGGTGGTGTATCAGGCTGAATCCTACTCTCTTGAGAAGTTTTTGATAAAGGCCGCAGTCGGATATGAATTTGTGGATATAAAAGAACTCACCTTGAACTTGGCTGGGAATGAATTTGAACTGTCTGGGAGAATCACAGATCTCGCCTCTCTCGATTTTGATGGTAAACTCAATGGTCATCTGGACTTGGCTGGGATCCGATCCCTTTTGACCACCGATAGGCATTTTTCAGGAACGCTCGATTTTCGTTCCGAACTGAAGGGACCATTAAAAGCGATGGCAGCACAGGTCCATCTGGAAGTTGAAAATTTGAGTATGGGACCATTCGAGAACGGTGAAATAAAAGCAGAGTTGTCTTGGAAAGATGATGCACTACAGATCCTCTCCCTCGATCTAAAGGAAAGAAGAGGAGATCTCCATGGATACGGACGTCTGCACCCTCTGAGTTGGGAAAAAGGAAATCACTTGAAAGTCGAGTGGAAAGGCTTTGATACCGAGATTTTGAGCCATTTCTTTCACAGTCCTTATCCGCTCTCCTCTCATACGGCGGGTTCTGTAGATGTTTCCTGGAAGGGATTATCATTGAATAATGTCGCTGGAGAATGTGATATTCGCTTCAGTCCAAAAAAGGGAAAAGACGAATCAGCCAAGGGAAGTCCAGTAGAAGGGAGAATTTTCGCCAAAGCCGATTCGGGTAAAGTCAACATCACTTTCCAGAACGTTTCAGTTCTAGAGACGAGTTTACAGGGAAAATTTGTCCTGAGCTCGGATACTCTTTCTGGCAACTTCAGCATTGAGACCGAGAGCATTGGAAAGCTCATGCCGATTGTTCTCGCTACTTCTAAGAGCCTGAAGGAGGAGGATATTCAGAGACTAGGTCTGGATGGACAGATTTTTATTTCTGGAGCACTGGAAGGAACTCCCCAGGCTCCTACTATCAGATTAAATGTGAACAGTGGAGGCCTTGAGATTCTAAGAACAAAGGGCCTTCGATTGAATGGATCAGTTCTCTTCGAATCCCACTCAGTGGAGGTCGAGTCTTTACAGGTTCAAGATGGTAAAGGAAAAATTGAGTTGATCGGAACCTATCCCCTGAAACCTTCCGGAAAGGCTATGCGGTTCGATGTCTCCGGTGAAGATTTGGCTCTGGAAAGAATTTTTGGACTTCTTGGATTGCGAATGCCTGCAACTGGAACGGTTAGCGTCAACTCTGTGATTGAAGGGAACAAGGAGTTTCCGGAGGTCAGGTCGAAACTGATCGTATCCGATCTCTCTTTATTTGAAAAGAGGTTCGAGAGGCTGGAGGCCACAGCTCATTACCACAGCGGAAAGGTCCTCCTCGATTCCCTCCGTGTTTCCGATTCTTCAGGTCAACTCGAGGCCAGTGGCTTTTATGACCTCCTGAATCAAGCATTCGATATTCGATTATTTGCAGAGGCTTTGTCCATTGAGGGGATGAAAATTTCTGAATATTCAGATGCATTGAAAGCGAAACTCAACATCGACCTTAATGCAAACGGAACCCTCGAAAATCCACATATCGATGTGAGGGGAAATCTGCGCCAGGTCTTCATGGGAACCCGTTCTTTGGGCGATTTTCAGTTCAACGTTCAATCAATACAAAATGAGTTGATGTTTAAATTCGTGGTCCCGGTGTTTTCCTGCGCCATCGAAGGCTCGGTTTCTCTGCATGAGCCGAGATGGCTGGACGCGGAGTTGAACATCGCACAGATACGTCTCGAGGATCTCAAAAACAGGATCCTGCTTCTTGAAAAACATGTCCTTTCAGGAAGTTTATCCGCTCAAGTCCGCATGAAGATGGATCTCAGGGATCCCAAGAACTCATTGACCGCCAATGCAAAAATCGAGCAGGTCCAACTCAAATCCGGACAGCATCACATACAGAATAGCGGTCCTATCCTTCTTTCCTACGAACAAGAAATCCTCAAAATTGAAAATCTGATAATGGCAGGAACAGGGACAAGAATTGAGGCCAAGGGAAGCCTTCCACTGACCGTCCCTTCACCCTCAGGATTAATGATCCAAGCAAATGTAGATCTTTCCTATCTAAAGAATTTTCTATCTGCAGTGGATTGTGAGGGCTTCTTAGAAGTGGAGTCTCAGCTCAACGGATCGCTCAACGATCTTCAGATATCTGCGATTTTTGATTTATCACAGGCTCGATTTCGCTTCCATCCTGTTCCGTTGGCTTTTGAAGATATCCAAGCTCATATCAAAATAGAAAAAAATAACATCCGTATCGATTCCTTTTCTCTGCGTTCAGCCAACAGCCGATTTGAAATGGAGGGGGATGTTCCTTTTGAGTCTCTGCCCTTGTCATTGCCTGCAAAACTCCATGTTTTTGAGGATAGAGAAGCTAGAATTTCACTCGATATTCAGAATCTCGATGTCAATGACCTGAGACCTCTGTTTGTCGGCGAGTTAGCCCAGCAGATAAACGGAAAGATAAAAGGTCAGATCGAGATAAAGGGGGAACATCTCCAGCTAGAGGAAATTTATGCCAAAGCCATATTCAAGACCATCGAGCTCGATGTCATGGGAATCCCATTCAGACAGGAGGCTTCTTCCGAGTTGCTCTTCAGAGGAGGAACGCTTTCGATCGAGAAGCTTTCCTTTCAGGAAGGAGAAAACCGTTTCAGCATAAATGGAAAAGCCGGATTCACTGGAAGCAAGGATCTGAACCTCTCGGTCAGGGGAGAACTCGGGTTGAGTGTGTTGAGTGCATTCATGAAGGAAGGTTTCGTCTCTGGCAAAACTCGGTTTCAGATTCAGGCCACTCAAAACTTCATGAGCCCAAAAATTCAGGGCTTCATGGAAATCCAGGATGGGCGCTTCCATAGAGTCTACCCACGCATATTTTTGGAACAAGTTAATGGGATAATAAAATTTGGGGAGGATCGGATCGAAATCGAAGGAATCCAAGGAGAGCTCAACGGAGGAAAAATTGTTATCGCCGGAAGCTCTGGCTTCCGTGAAAAAGTTTTTCATGATACGGAAATTGACATCAGGAATGAGAATTCCTTGTTTGATTACCCTACGGGTTTGCATTCTCAGGTATCGAGTGAACTAAAGTTTCTATCCGATGGGAAGCTGCATCGGCTTTCTGGAAAAGTTATGGTCGTAGATGCAAGATATAATGAAGACTTCAGGGTCGGGTCTGCTGTCTCCAGGCTATTGAGGAGAGGTTCAATCGGAGACGCCTTCAGGGAGCCCAATCCATACTTGAAGAATTTGAATCTGAATATAGATATCGACATCGCTAATAGTTTAATCATAGACAACAACATCTCGAAAGCAGAGATTTCGGCCGATCTCAAGCTCATCGGCACGGTCTACAATCCGAGCTTAGCGGGTCGCGCCAGTGTCACAGAAGGTGGAGAAGTCTATTTCAGTCAGAACACGTTCGTTATAGAACAGGGTGCGGTTGATTTTGTCAATCCCATGAGGATTGAGCCCGATCTAAATCTCACGGCTCGGACTCAGGTGCAGGACTATGACATCCGCTTAGTCCTCCAGGGAACCCCGGTTAAATTTTCGGCCAGCCTCATCTCAGACCCGTCGCTCTCTGAGCCGAACATCATATCCCTGCTTGTCACAGGGAGAACTCTTGAAAGTGCCTCAGCCCAGGTTCTGAGTGTTGCAGGAAACACAGCACTCTCTTATATCAACAGTGCCATAACGGGACGTATCGAGCAGGCTACGGCAAGGGCTCTGGGGCTTGACAGCGTGAGGATTGATGCAAGCCTGGTGTCCACGGAAGAAAATCCTGAGGCCCGGATAACTGTGGGACAACATCTTGCATCTGATTTTGAACTTATTTTTTCCCAGGATCTAAAGGATGCGCGAAATCAGACATGGATGGCGAATTATAATCTCTTGAAGAGTTTCAACATCCAGGGAGTCAAGCGCGATAACAACGAGTTCAATCTGGCTGCGCGACATGAGATTCTGTTTGGGTTGAAATCCGTCCCCCCACAGATAGCGATGGAAATATTGGGGAAAAAGGATCTTGTTTTGGGTGACATCCAGTTGGAGGGAAAGCTTGGATTGCCTGAGGCTGAGATTTACCGGAATTTAAGAATGAGAAAGGGAAAACGAGTCAACTTCGCCAAACTCCAGGAGGCTCTCGACAGGATTCGCAGGCTTTACCGAAGAAAGAATTATTTGGGCTTCACCTTGAGTACAAAGAGGGAAGAGAGGGATGGACGCCTGAACCTGATTGTTCATATCGATTCGGGACCAAAAATATTCCTTGAGTACGAGGGAGCTGCTGTCCCAAAAAAATTGAAGAAAAATATCGTAGACACCTGGTTCGGGAGTTCATTTGGACAGCTGGCCAGAGAGGATATCGAACAGAGGATTCGGGTTCATTTCTTAAAAAAGCGGTATTACCAAGTTGCTGTTCAGTCAAGAGAGAGACAGAGTGAGATGGGTGAGAGAATCTTGGTTTTCCAGGTTTCAAGAGGGGCCAGATTTGGAAGACCAAATATCAGGTACGAAGGGAATCTTGCCATCTCCGAAAAAGCGATTACGACACATCTTGAGAAGAGTAAATTGGTGAACGCTGCCTTCTACCAACCCACGGAGGTCGTAAAGAGCATAGAAGATCTCTACATCCGCTTTGGGTATCTCCGTCCGAAAGTTCGGCTTCCTGTGGTTCGTTTTGAACCCAGGGAAAGAAGAGCATATATTGATTTATGGCTAGAGGAAGGTACACAGTTTAAGGTGGAGAACATAAGAATTCAGGGTGTTCACTTCTTTGAAGAAAATCAGATCCTATCCGAATTGGGTATTCATCCCGGAGACATCATATCAACAGAGGGATTCAATCAGGCCGAGCTCAAAATCCAGGAGATGTATGTGCAGAGAGGCTTCAACGATGCCCGGGTTCAATCGGATGTCGAGATTCATCCAGAGAAGGGAATAATTGATCTGGTCATCGAAGTCGAAGAAAATCCACAGGGAATTATCGAGGAAATACGGATCACTGGAAATCTGCTGACTAAGAAGGAGGTCATTCAGCGAGAGATGAAGTTCAAGGTTGGAGATGTGATCAATTTTTTGGAGATCAATGAAACCCGGAAGAAATTGTATGATTTGGGCGTTTTTGAACGGGTCAACATCGACGTCCTGCCCTTGGATCAGGGTAGAGAGGAGGCCACAGAGGGATCGAAGAATCAGGTGAATCGTGTGAGGCACTGCATCATGGTCATAGATGTGAGGGAGCTTAGGCCATACCGTTTGAGATATGGCCTTCAATATGATACAGATTATTCGTTTGGAGTGCTTGCCAACCTTGTTGACCGCAATTTCCTAGGAAATGCCCATCTTCTGGGTGCGAGCATTCGTCTGAACCGTGATGAACGTGATACCAGAGCATTCTTCCGAAGCCCTTACTTTTTCTCAAAAAAGATCAATACAGAGCTTTTCCTGTTTTATAATAAAACCATAAAACCTTCCTTCACTCTCGACCGCACGGGATTTACACTCCAGCAGCAGATAAAAATCACAGAATCCAGTATGATATCTTATAATTATTCTTTTGAGAGAATAAACACGCTTTATGCAGCTCTCGAAGGAATCCAAGACTTTGAAACAACAGACAGAATAGGAACGTTTAGTGTGGCTTTTACGCGTGACACGCGGGATGATATCCTGAATGCAAAACGAGGAATGTTCCTCTCTCAGAGCATAAGATATTCGCCAGGACTCCTGGGCTCAGAAATGCATTTCATCCGCTACTTCGGGCAGTATAGCGCATATAAAAAATTATCAGATTTTCTCACCTATGCCTCTGCACTTCGATTGGGACTTGGAAAAGGTTTTGATGAAGATTTACCACCCAGTGAGAGGTTTTTTGCTGGGGGAGGAACCACCATTCGCGGATTCAAAAAAGACGAACTAGGACCAAAGGATTCTACAACAGAATTGCCGTTGGGTGGCGATGCGGTGTTCATCCTGAACCAGGAACTGAGATTTCCCATCTTTAAGACGTTTGGAGGAGTTGTCTTCTTGGATTTGGGGAATGTCTATCCGAAGATTGCTGATTTTGATCCTTTTGACATACGGAAGACAGCGGGTTTTGGACTCCGCCTCCAAACTCCGTTTGTATTGGTCCGGTTTGATTGGGGCTTCAAGCTCAATCGTAAACCCGGAGAAACCCTGTCTCAAATCTTTTTCAGCATCGGTCAGGCTTTTTAGTTTTCAATGAAATAGAGTTAGAATACAGCTAAGATTTAAATATGATGATTCCTTAATAAACCGATGTCAGAATAAAGACTCTGTAAGAGGAGGAGATAAAAATGTCAGGGATATATTTTCTCTTTCCAACATTGCTGGCTATCCTGTTTTCTTTCCTGGTTGTCAGAGGAGCGGCCGTTGCCTTGATGATGACCGGAATGGAGAAAAAGAAAGCAAGATTTCAGGCTTTGTCTGCGTTTTCAGGAACAGGTTTTACGACCAAAGAAGCTGAGTTTGTTGTGAATCATCCTCAGCGGAGAAAGATTGTCACATGGCTGATCATATTTGGAAATGCTGGAATAGTAACCGTCATCGTTGCGGCCACCTCCTCGATGGCGACAAGCAGGGGATATCAGCTCCCTATCAATATCGTTGTCCTAGCTGTGGGGATATTCCTTATCTACAAGATAGCCACTTACAAGAAATTCACGAGATATTGGGAGAAGTTCATCGAGAACAAGCTCATCAAATCTCCGGTTTTTGAAGAGGCCACGACAGAAGACCTTCTTCATTTTCTCGAGGGTTACGGGCTGGTTAAAAAAATTGTGGGCGTGAAATCAGGTTTGATCGGCAAGACCTTGGTAAAGTCCCATTTGCGTGAGAAGGGAGCCGTTGTTTTAGGCATAGAGAGGGAAAAGTCCTGGATCCCCGTTCCCAAGGCGAGTGAAGTCATCAAGCGAGGCGACAGGCTGGTGGTGTATGGTCCTTTAAACGCTTTAAAAGACATATTGAAACAGTAGGGAGGCAGCTTCTGAGTTTTTTCAATATCGAACATAAGCAAAAAATTCATTTAAAGGATTTCTTAGGAGGATAAGATGCCTCTCCGGCTGATTGAAATCATGCTCCCGAAGGGACACTTGAACGTGGCTCAAGAGTTGATTCAGGAGAATGCTCCTTTGGATTTCTGGAAGGAAGAGATCACAGAAGGGCAAATGCGGTTTAAGGTCCTTGTCCCGACAGAAAAAACAGAGCAAATGATGGATGCCCTGGAGAAAAGATTCTCCAAGATTGATGGATTCCGCATCGTACTTTTTGCGGTTGAAGCTTCTGTTCCAAGGCCAGAGAGAAAAGAAAAGAAACAACTGACATCTGTTGAATTGCAAGCGGCGAAGAAACTAGAAAAAAGAGGAGCTAGGATAGGTCGTGAAGAATTGTATTCGGATGTCGACAAGATGAGCAGGCTTTCTTGGATTTTTATTATTCTAATCATTCTTGCTTCAGTTGTTGCTGCGGTCGGAATATTGCGCAATAATGTCGCATTCATCATTGGGGCGATGGTCATCGCTCCAGTACTCGGGCCCAATGTTGCTCTATCCCTTGGGACGACTCTTGGAGATGGGGAACTATCAAGAAGAGCTCTCAAAACTATCACATTAGGGATCGTCACTGTTTTTGTTTTTTCTGCGATAGTGGGAATGATTTTTAAGGTGAATACACAAATTCCTGAGTTGGTCTCTAGGACTGAAGTCAATTTTGGCGATATTGTACTTGCCCTGGCTGCGGGAAGTGCAGCGGTTTTGTCTTTGTCATCGGGTTTGGTTTCTGCCCTTATTGGGGTGATGGTGGCCGTTGCTCTTCTTCCCCCACTTGTAACCACTGGCATGCTGGTAGGCGCTGGTCATTGGGATTTAGTCACAGGATCTTTGCTTCTGTTTTTTGTGAATTTTATTTGTGTGAATCTCTCAGGAGTCATCACTTTTATAGCCCAAGGTATCCGACCATTAACCTGGTGGGAGGCCCACCGTGCCAAAAAAGCCACGCGAAACGCGATAATATTGTGGACTGGCCTTCTTTTTCTGCTGGTCCTCCTCATCTATTTATCCCAAAAAAGTTAGATTTTTTACATATGGAATCGGAAAAATTCGAGGTTTATTTTTTTATTTGAAAGGAGGAGTCTATGAAAGACCAATTGATGCCTGTTTTGGAGAAGTATTGGGAAGATTTTTGGATTCTTTTGCCAAAAATTGTTTTGGCTATTGGTGTTTTGATCATCGCTGCCATTATCGCCAAAAGGGTAAAAAAAATGGTGCAGAAGAGAACGAGCAAGAGGTTGGAGGATCCACTTTTAGCAAGATTTATTGCCAAAGTGTTCCAATGGGCCATTTTCGTTTTAGGCTTCGCCATTGCTATGCATTTGGTTGAACTCGGTGGGATTGCCCGGGGTCTGCTTGCCAGTGCTGGGATAACTGGAATTGTCCTTGGATTTGCATTCCGTGATATCGGAGAGAATTTTCTTGCTGGAGTTTTTTTGGCTTTCAGTCGGCCTTTCAATGTGGGTGATACTGTCCAATCTGATTCCATCCAGGGGGTAGTCAAAACACTGGATTTGAGGAACACGCATATCCGCTCTTTTGATGGAAAAGATATTTACATTCCCAATGCCATGATACTGAAAAATCCTCTTCTCAACTACACAAGGGATGGGTTGTTGAGATTCGATTTTGTCGTGGGGCTTGACCAGGGTGATGATGCCAACCAGGCGAGAGCTTTAATTCTCAAAGCTATAGATGACGAGGATGGAGTGTTGAAAGAGCCTGCTCCTTTCGTTACAATCGAGGAACTTGCCAAAAGTACCGTCAACCTGAGAGTCTATTACTGGGTGAACCTGTTTGAATACAAAGGATCAGCCTTAGAGTTGAAAACAAATATCATAAATCAAACGAAAGAGATTTTGATGGACAAAGGATTTTCTTTGCCGGCAGACATTCAAGAGCTAAAAATTTATAAAGAGGAAAATCCCATTCCGGTAAAAGTCCAGTCCGACTTGCATTCTAAACAAAATTGAATTTTTTGTTAGGTTTTGATAGTTTATCGCAAGGAGGGATAAATGGTATCTTTGAAAAAACTCGTTTGGAAAAGGGAGAAAAAGATCGGGCTGCCACCTGGAACGCCGGTCTTTGTAGGGGAAAAAAAGACTGAAGAGACAAAAATCACCATTCTTGACTATGACGAGACTCAGTTTCAACAGAGAGATGTAAAGGAAGTCGAAGAATGTTTTCCTTTTAAAGAAACTCCTACGGTGACATGGATCAATGTCGATGGCCTGCATGATGTGGAAGTTATTGAAAAGATAGGAAAGAACTTTGATATGCATCCTCTCATTTTAGAGGATATCGTGAACACGCAACAGCGCCCGAAAATGGAAGAGTTCGAGAAATATATTTTTATCGTGTTGAAAATGCTCTACTATGACGAACAGACTAACGGAACACAAGTGGAGCAGGTCAGCCTGATCCTTGGAAAGAAATATGTCATTTCTTTCCAGGAGAGAGAAGGGGATATTTTCAATCCAATAAGAGAGAGGATCAGAAACGGTAAAGGCCGGATAAGAAAGATGGGGTCTGATTATCTGGCGTATGCCTTACTGGACGCTGTGGTGGACCATTATTTCATCATCCTTGAGAAAGACGGTGAGAAAATAGAGGTATTGGAAGATAAGGTTGTGACAGATCCAAGACCTGATACGCTTCATGAAATTCATAAGTTGAAAAGAGATATGATTTTTTTAAGACGTTCGGTTTGGCCGCTGAGAGAACTGATAAGTGGCTTAGAAAGATTGGAATCATCACTCATTCATAAATCGACTCATATTTACCTTCGAGATGTCTACGATCATACGATTCAAGTGATTGATACCCTGGAAACGTATCGGGATATGCTCTCTGGCATGCATGACACTTATCTCTCGAGTATCAGTAACCGAATGAACGAAGTGATGAAGGTGCTGACAATCATTGCCACGATCTTCATCCCACTGACTTTTATCGCTGGTATCTATGGGATGAACTTCGAGTTCATGCCAGAACTCAAGTGGCGCTGGGCATACTTTTCAGTCTGGGGAGTTATTTTTATTATTGCGATTTTTATGTTGATATTTTTCAGGAGAAAAAAGTGGTTATAAAGGAGAAAAAATCATGAAACCTAAAACAATAATTATTTTAGTTTTAATTGTGTTGGCCATTGTGATCGTCATTCAAAACTCTGAGATGGTCACACTGCAGCTTTTTTTCTGGAAAATCATGATGTCTCGGATCATCTTTATGGTTGGTTTATTGGTAGTTGGATTTGCGCTGGGTTTTCTCGTTGCCAAGATGACACAGAAATAACGAGCATATCATTGAGAAAGATATTTTAATATATCAGCACAAAGATTCTTTTGTAATGATTCCTCTATTTAGAAAAAATATGGGGAGTATTTAGAAAAGAATTCATTCTGTTGACTATGACAAAATTTTCAAGTATATTGAAAACAACCAACAATTTGATAGACAGCTAATTCTTCGATTCAATTCTTTCTAAGCACGGCATCATAAGATCAAGGACATCATAATTTCAGGGAAGAAAAACGCGCAATTAAAAATTTAGGAGGTTAAATCATGGCTTTTGAACTACTTTCAAAGCTGGTCAACGGAATCCAGGGAGGAGTGAAAGGCGCCATGGAGGGAACAGCTGATGTGGGGAGCGCTGTCATTAACGTGCTGAAGGATCTCACCGTAACCACTGTTAAGGGAACGAGTGAATTTGTAGCCGCAGGAATAAGGGTGCCCGCATCAGTAGTTAAAGGAGCTATCGGGGGTGTCGCTGATTTAGGCGTTGCTGTCGTTAAAGCCGTTAAAGGGATCGTAAATGGAGCCATCCAAGGTGCCATGGAATCTGGGATCGAGCAGAAAGAGGCTGTCAAAGGAGCTGTAGCTCAGTCCGTTCATAGTGCAAAAGAACTAGGATTAGACGTAGCAGATGTGGCTGTTGAAGCTGTGAAAGGAGCCGTATCGGGAGTGATGCAGGTCGGCGGTGACACGGTATCGGCTACAAAAAATGCTGTGTTATCAGCTTTTGATGCGGCTAAAGAAATTGGAGACGAAGCAGCTGACTCAGTAAAGAATGCTCTCCAGGAGAGTGTGGAAGGCGCAAAAGAAGTTTTTGATGAAATAAAAAAGTAGGAAAATCTCCTTATTCGACCACGGCCCTGCTTTTAACACAGCAGGGCCTTTTTCTTATATAATGGATTCTTGTCAAAGCTTCTCGAAAATATGACGCTTAAGAGTGATGCTCCGCGGAAAAGAATGAATAGATAGGAACAACCCGATGGAAACTCAAACCAAAAGACTGGAGATTCTGGCAGATAAGTTCCTGAAGCAGCTAGAGAGTGTGAAGAAATTTTTCCAGCTCCTGGCCGATGAAATGTTTTACACGGCCCAGTATCTCCTCAAGCGGAAGGGGACGTATCCAGGAGAGATAGGAAAACAGTTCTACTTCATGGCCTATAAATCGTTTCCCATAGTTTGCCTGATCACCTTTCTTGTGGGTGTGACGATATCCCTCACGTCTGCTGCCCAGCTCAAACTCTTCGGCGCAGATATTTATCTATCTTGGTTCGTTGGGATAGCAATGATCCGGGAACTGGTTCCACTCATGACCGGTGTGATCCTGGCTGGAAAGATAGGTGCCTCTGTGACAGCAGAGATATCCACGATGAAGGTTCTCGAAGAAATAGATGCATTGAAGACCATGGGCATCATCCCTGAGAAGTTCTTGATGGTTCCTCGCCTGATTGCGATTACTCTTGCTATTCCCTTGCTCGTAGCAGTGGCCGATTTTGTGGGCATTTTCGGGGGGATCCTGGTTGCGGAGTTTTTCTTAGGAATCCCCCCTGAAAGTTTTATCAGGGAGATGCTCAATATAGTCATTCTCCAAGATTTCTTCATAGGCCTGGCGAAAACTATGGTTTTCGGCTGGGCCATCATCATCAGCAGCGGCTTTAAAGGATTTTCTGTGCAGAGAGGCGCTGAAGAGGTCGGCAAGGTGACCACAGAGTCTGTGGTGCTATCCATTTCCTTGATCATTCTGCTTGACTGTCTCTTTGCCTTTATTCTTTATTGATACATGGAAATTATAAGAGTGTGTGATCTTTCTGTGGGGTACGAAAAGTCCACTGTTCTCGAAGAGTTAAATTTTACGATCCTAAAAGGAGAGGTCACCATCATACTCGGCAAAAGCGGATGTGGAAAATCCACTCTCCTGAAAACGCTGATCGGATTGATACCTCCCACAAGGGGAGAAATCTTTTTTTCAGGAGAAAAAATCGACTTTCATTCTGAGGTGAGTTTGCAGTCTCTCTACAACCGGATCGGCGTCCTTTATCAAAATGGGGCGTTGCTCAACTCTCTGAGTGTCTATGAGAATGTGGCGCTCCCCATCAGGATGAAGCACCAAGCATTTAAAAGAGAGAATGAGGAACAGATGGTCTATCAGAGGCTTTCTCAAGTCGGTTTGCGAGAAAGTGCAGGAAAATATCCCTCAGAGCTCTCAGGAGGGATGAGAAAGAGAGCCGCGTTAGCCCGGGCCATGGTCCTCGACCCAGAGATCATTTTCTGTGACGAGCCTTCAGCCGGACTCGATCCGATAACTTCATCCGGTTTGGACGACCTCTTGATGAACCTGAAGAAAACGCTGGGGATGACAGTTGTAGTGGTAACACATGAGCTTCGTTCCATAGAAAAAATCGCAGATAGAGTGATTGTCCTTCATGAGGGAAGAATGCATTTTTCGGGAGAATATGATGAGCTTTTTTCATTGAAAGATACTTTTATAGATACTTTTTTTCTGAGAAAAGGAAAGGACGATGACTAAAGAACAAAAAGCAAGGTTAGGCATTTTTTTAATCGTATCTCTTGTCGTGTTTTTCGTGATTATTGGCTTTTTCCTCGTTCCTAAGTTGAGAGAGGCGGGAAACATCTACTTTATCAATTTCAGAGGGACTTCAGTCAATGGCTTATTCGAGGGCTCCCCTGTGAAGTATCAAGGAGTAGAGGTGGGGCGTGTGAGTCGTATTCTTGTCAATCCAAGAGACATTAATTCCATCCTTGTGTATACAAAGGTTACAAAGGGATTCTTTGTCAAAAAGGATATGACGGCAACCTTGATGTATATGGGAGTCACGGGGCAAAAGTTCCTCGAGTTGTCAGGCGGAAGCAACGAATCTGAAAACCTGGAATCAAGCGGGGAAATCATGACCCGCAGGGGACTGGGGGAGAAAGCAGAGGACATCGTCTCGAATATCGATCAAGCTGTTCAAGGGATCAGCAATCTCCTGGATGTCGAAAATCAGAAGAGGATTTCTCTCTTCCTGGAGAATGCTGAGAAGAGCTCTGAAATATTATCCGATGTGCTCGAGACAAGAAAAGAGAGCCTTGAGGAGTCGGTGACAAACATCCAGAAAGCCTCCCGTTCCTTCTCGGATGTGACCGAGAATTTGCGGAAAGTGACAGAAGATCTGGGAAAGATAACTGAAAAGATCGAGGACAGATCTGGGGAGGCCTTTGATAATATCAACAAGAGATTCTCTGATGAAGAGATGGGGAAAGTCCTGAATAATCTTCAGGCCTTTATCGAGACAGCCTCAACTAGCGTGAACAAGATTGAAACTGTATTTATCTACCAGCAGGAAGAATTGAAAAACACCTTTGAAAGTTTGAGCCAGGCCATAGATAATCTCTCTCAATTCTCGAGAGAACTCACAGAAGATCCAACTCTTTTTATACGAACGAGAAAGGATAAAAAGAAATGAGAAAATATTTTATTTATATATTACTCCTACTTATCCTCAGCAGTTGCATGTCCTCGCCTGCCAGAAGATATTATCAACTCTATTTAGGAGAAGAGGAGGGGACCGGAGAAAAGACGATAGATAAGACTGTTCTTGTCGAGCGGATAGAGGTCGATGATCTCTATGATGATTTCAGAGTCGTGTACAGAGTCTCGCCTTACCAGTTGAATTATTATTCCTACGAGTTCTGGGCAGATAAACCGGCAAAACTCATAAGGGATTCCATCACTCACTATCTTTTGAGGAAGAATGTCTTCCAGAAAGTTATCCAGGAGATCTCGAGGGGAGAGCCAGATATCCTGTGGAAATCGAAGATTCATTTTGTTGAAGAGATCGATTCACCAGAAGTCTGGTATGCCCGCCTATCCATGGAGATCGAGCTCGTTGATTTCAAATCAAAGGAGAGGCTATATTATTGCCAGTTCGATAGAAGTGAAAGGCTGGGCACGAAAAGCGTGGCCATGGTTCCAGTCATGCTTTCAAAAATATTAGAAGAGGAGTTAAATAAGGTCGTCAGCGAGCTATTCCAGGAATTAGAATAAATCACCCAAAAGAAGAATCATGATTTTCTTTCCCATTGCCCGTCTTCTTTTTGGATCCACCAACCAGTGCGGCTGTTTTCGATCCACCGCTTAGCGAAAATTTTCTGTATCCGGGGAATCTGGCCCGAGTCGATGTCCAGAGCCTTTGCGACTTCAGAATAGAGGTTCTCGCGTTCACCATTCACATCCTTAGTCAAACGTCTCAGATCTGCCTTCTCTTTCAAAGTGAGATTGTCCTCATTCCTGACATAGATAAATCCGTCGTTGCCTTCGCCGATATTTCCTTTTTCAAAAAAAGGCAGGAGAAGAGGTTCTTTGTCTTTGAGAGATTGCTTCAGAGCGCGGATTTTAGGGGAGGAGACTCTTTCTTCTTCCTGAGCATAGGCAGCAGGGACGAGCGAGAAGGAAGAGTGTATGATTTCCTTATCTTTTTTTTCTTTGCCTTCCTCGTCTGCTTTTCTGACTTCATCCACAATCTCCTCAGCCGTTTTTTGGACAGCCGCTTCGGGAAAATAAATGTTTATGGTCACACAGGCGATAGCCACGATAGACAAGGCCAGAAAAGTTAAAAGGAGTATTTTCGATTTTTTCATCTTTTTCCCTTTCTCATAAATGACTCACATCCGTCTATGATTATACCAGAATCCTCAAAATCGGTCACTGTGATTGTTGCGAGCGGCCTATCCGTTTGAGTCTGCTCAGCATGTCTTTGAATCTTATCTGATTCCTGGGCTGCTTGTTGACCACATTGATGGCGAACAAGCCTGATCCTTTGACGAGATATTCGGTTCCCTTCCTTTGGATTGTGCCTCGGAGTGTGAACATGTCATTTTTTAACGAACAATACATTCCGATTTTATCATATCGGAATTCCTTGATGAGCCGGGTCCATCCGCTGTTCGGCGATAGAGGGGTTTTTTCACCGGTTCCGATAATGGCTAAGTCATTTGTCGCTTTGAGACTGAATCTTTGAGCGATCCCTTTCCTCTTCTCTGATTCCACCTGGAAAACAAAGCTCTCTGGCTGCCCATAAGAAAAGGCTAAATCTTGGATTTCACCGTTTATTATTCCTGTCACGCGGCCAAACGGGATCGAGTTTGTTATTTTTTCTAGGTCTAGACCTGTGAGGCGCACATCACAGGAAAGCGTCCTGGCCTGGGAGAAAGGACGCTCGATTTGAATGTTATTGGCCGTGATATTCCCTCCATAAGCTTCGACCTCACACTGGCCCTCGGTTGATACGTGATCCGGTAGGATCTCGATGTGCGGAAGGTTTACGGAAAATTTTCCTTTCAACTGGAATTGCTGCGATCGAATGGGAAGCTGCGACAGATCCGCCTCCTTCCAGAAAAAGGAGGTTTGACCTTTAAGATTCGCTAAATCGGAACCAAACTCAAGAAAGACTCTCCCGAAAGAAACTTTTCCGCCGAATATCTCCAGCTCAAAAGGTTCTGTCAGGTAACGGTTTCTCTGGGTCGAAAGGTCGAGTTTTAGTGAAGCCAAATCCAGTATGGATGTATGGATATCGGTCAGTGCCAGGAATCCTTTTTCTGAAGGGTCGTCTTTGTATTCTACACCGTTAAGGTTTTCCTCATAATTCAAGGGGATATATGCATCAATGCCTTTGATTGAGAATTCTTTGTTGTCGACAGCCAGTGAGGCATCCTGTACTCTCAGATGTCCTTTGATCGAGTAGGCGTTTTTATCTCCTTTGAGTGCTATTCGAGCATCTGCATCCCCTTTGATCTCTGCAGGAATTTGACTGCCGCCTCCTTTTTGGACCATAAAAGAATACAAAGAGGAAAGATTAAGGCCCGAAGCCGTGACTATTAAGTCAACCCGAGAAGGTGGTCCTGCATTGATCATCCCTGTGCCTGTAAACTTTCCAAAATTGGGGATGAATGCGTCCATAGAAATATCTGTGATTCTTCTCTCGGAAACCTGAACTTGTCCGCTCATATTCCCTCGAATGGGCATCTCGTTCCAGTTGATATAGTAATCCATCGCCAGTGACTCACCCTGAGAGAGATCAAAGGAGGCAGACAGCGGTATGTTTTCAAAGGATCTTCGGAAAGTTCCTTTCAGGACCAGTTTTGGCTCGAGAGATTCTCCAGCGAATGAGAAAGAGGGATCATGAAACTGGACTCCGGAGGTCTCCAATCGAGTCGTAACATCCCAGACTTCGTCTTCATTTTGAAATGAATTGTGGGCTTCGATTTGAAGGCTTAATACCCCATCCGGTTCCCAATACTTCACGTTGGAAGGAATATAGGGAGAAAAGAACTCCAGAAGTGATTGGAAGCCGATATCCGAACATTTCGCAGAAATGGATTTTGAATCTTCAGGATCGAGACCAACTTGGGCTGTCATCTGGAAGGAAGGAAAAGGTGGAAGCAGGATGTTCGCCTGCGAGAGTTTCATTTTTCTTTTTTGAAGGTCAAGAATCCCGCTTCCGGAAAAGGAAACCTCCATAATCTCGATCTTTCTTTTCTGGAGGTGATAGGCAAGAGCTTGAAAATGGCCTTCGGCGTGAGATATGTTTAGCTCGGATGAATTTCTTCTTACTTCAACGGGAATCTCTAGAGTGAATCCCTTTAAATCGAGATTTTTTTGTGAATAAGATCCTTTGGAGATACTGAATTTGCCTGAAATATTTAGATTTTCAGGAAAATCATGGATTCTGAGGCTTCCGGAAAAAACGTTATCGAGAGAGAAACGTGAATTTCTGAATCTGACACGGGTCGGATTTATCACAACCTTGCCGCTGACTTGTGCCTTCTGTGCTCTCTGCTTTGTAGAAAGCAAACCTTCCCCTTCGAAAAAAGCGCTCCCCTCCATTTCCAGCCCCTCGATCTCATAAGGAATATGATCTTTAACAAGAAAAAGAATACGGCTCAGATCATCAATCTGGATTCTGTGATGAAAATGCAGAGTTAAATCATCCTTAATAGTGACAGTCAGTGGGCCTGACAGACTAACATAGGACGGGACATCAATTTCTAGAGTTGGAAAGCTCAATATGTTTTCGTCCGTCTGAAGTTCTCCTCTAAAATTCAAATCGATCTTTTCGAATTGAACCTTTCTTTCCTCGAACATGAGACGGATGTTCTTTAGATTAAATCGTCCATCTATGGAAGGTGTGTCCTTGAGGGATAGAATCCCTGAGCCCTGGATTATGTTATGAAATCCAATTTTATGAGATTGGATTTGGCCTTCTGCATCACGGAAGAGAAGTGTATATGCAAAGGATTCATGCTCTTTTGAGGGGGATAGAGCGAAATCGACGCCTTGAAGGGTTATCCTCTTATCGGAAAACACAAAGTCCAGAACAGAATTTTCAAGACTTATCTGCCGGACATAACTCATCCCAGAAGACAGACTACGGATGATGTCCTCAATCACGATTTTTTTTCTTGTTTTTTTGACTTTGGCATGGATTCGAACTCCGACACCTTCGAAAGAATCAAGGTACGGCTTCTGTTTTTTCCTGATTCGGTGGACGTCTCCTTTTAGGATGAGCTTTTCCACAGAAACATCGACTTCCGTGTCCTCCAGGTGTGTCGAAAAGGCTACTGATTCTGCTTCGATCCTCAAGGGAAACAATTCATAATCCAGTTTACCAATTGTCACTTGGAATCCTGTTCTTTTGGTGAGTTGTTTCTCTAGGAGCCCTTTGACAAGTGGTTTATTGTAGAAAAAAAGAAGAACCGCAGTAATAAGCACCAAGATGAAAACAAGAATGATGCTACCCAGGATGATAAGAGCTTTTTTGAGTTTCTTTTTCACAATCACCAGTTATCAGTCATTATATAAGGAAATCACTCGTAGAAAGAATCCTTATTTGCTTACAGCAGAATGAAGGCGTTTGGCTCAGATCGGTTCATTTTTAATGGATTATACTCGAAGGATACATGTTTGGCTATTTGACTAAAAGGAATTGTAGATTAAGATATGACTAAACAAGCTATTTTCCCTTCCTCCAGAATCTAAAAGGACCGAGAAGAGGTTTTCTCCAATGATGAGGCCCCCTATGAGGGAAGATCCCTTCGCTGACATACTGGACGTCTTCCAGGGTGTAAAATGCTCTGGGATTCAACTTCTGGATGATGTCTGCTATATTTTCAAAATCCTGTCGCCTTATGATAGAGTAAATAATATGGACTTTTCCGTCCATCCCCTCTGCATCCATACTAGTGACGCCGAATCCCTGAGACCGCAGATGGCTGATCAGTTCTTTCGCGTCCTTCTGAGTGATGATCCGGATCAGTGCCTTGCCGATAGCCAATTTTTTTTTCGATTAAAAGCCCTACATACGT
>Ga0209635_10000810_pt1 | contig 22537 bp, 21 predicted proteins | sample DeeMarSWOR230_32_FD_187463 | JGI IMG/M metagenome (GOLD analysis project Ga0209635, IMG submission 187463) | Marine sediment microbial communities from White Oak River estuary, North Carolina - WOR-2-30_32 (SPAdes) (version 2) | ecosystem: Environmental > Aquatic > Marine > Intertidal zone >...
GTTCAGTTGAGATGGGCTTGCTCAACGCAGCTGGCGCCCAGATGGCACAGTTCTATCAACTTCCTTTCTATGCTACGGGTGGCATGACCGATTCTAAAGTGCTGGATGCTCAGAGTGGCTATGAGTCTGCTTTGACCAACGTGCTCTGTGCTCTTTCAGGAGCTAACTTCATTCATGATGCTGCTGGGCTTATGGAGTTCGCAATGACCGTGTGCTACGAGAAGTATGTCATGGATAACGAGATACTGGGCATGGTGATGAGAGCCGTGGATGGAATCAAGATGGATGATGACACTCTGGCCTTTGACCTCATAAAACAAGTAGGACCGGGAGGTGATTTCATAGCCGCCAAACATACAAGGCACTTCATGCGCAGCGAGCACTACCAGCCGACTCTGAGCGACAGAAATAGCCAAGAGGAATGGCTAACCAAAGGCGGAAAGGCGACATGGGAAAGAGCTTCAGAAATTGTAAAGGAGCTTCTGGTTAAGCCTAAATACAGCCTCCCCGCACCGATAAGACAGCAAGTATTATCACAAATCAAGGATATAATTGCCTAAAATATGCTTGTAATCGGAGAAAACATGAATGCAACAGATTTTAAAAGTACCGATATAAACCGTAAGATTCAATATAAATTCGAGTGAGCATGTACAATGCTCTAACTGATGTCCAACAAGCCAGGCAGCCTAATAAATTATTGAAACTGGAGGATGAGAATGCCAGAGGACATAATTAGCTTAATTCAAGAAAATGTTATCCAAGGGAGGACAACCAAGGATGATGAAGGCATGGATGAAGGGATAGTAGGTCAGCCTGGCGTTACCGAGCTTGTTGAGAAGGCTCTTGCCTCCGGCTTGAGTATTAAGGACATAATCACTAAGGGGCTCTCTGGTGGTATGAACATTGTGGGGCAAAAATTTGAAGCGGGGGAATACTTTATTCCTGATATGCTAGCTTCGGCACAGGCAGTTGGAGCAGCCATGGAAATACTTGAGCCATATATTGCTGGGAGTGGTGTTAACGCCAAGGGCAAGATAATTGTGGCCACGATGAAGGATGACCTTCACGATATTGGCAAGAACATAGTGTCTATTCTGCTCCGTGGGGCAGGATACACCGTCAAGGACCTGGGAAACAATGTTGACATTCAGGTCATTGTAGATGCAGTAAGGGAGGAAAAACCACAGTTCCTGGGTTTATCCGCCCTGCTCACCAGCACCATGGCTTGCATGGCGGATGTGATACAAATGCTTGAGGAAAATGGGCTCAGGGATCAGGTTAAGATTGTAGTCGGCGGAGCACCTGTCTCAGAGGAGTTTGCTAAAAGCATCGGCGCTGATGGATATGGCGCAGACGGCTTTCAGGCAGTAGCTGTGGTGGAAGCTCTCAGTTCCGGCACAGAGAACTAGAATAGCAATCATTTGCAGACTTATTAGCTGAAGGAAGAAACTAGTGCCAAGGAAAGGAATACTTGTTGATAGTCCATACGAGAGGTTGACTAGGGAGCAGGTGGAGCTAATTCATCAGGCTTCCATGCAGATACTGACTGACCCCGGGCTAATAAGCTTCAACCGGGAAGCGGTGGATATACTCCATAGTCATGGTGCAGCCGTTGAGTCCATCGCTGGCGACCATCAGAGCTGGCGGGTAAAGATATCAGAGCAACTGGTATTAAGTGCGATGAACTCAGCTCCCAAGACCGTGAAATTGGGGGCTCGGAACCCGGATAATACCCTCATCATGCATGGTGACGAGCCCAAGGTATACTTAATCACCGGCTCGGAGACCAATATCTGGCTGGATATCGATTTTCCTACCTATGTTAATAAGACTGACCCTACCAAGGAGATTAGAGTGCCTCAGTTCAAGCCAAGGCGAGGCACAGTTGATGACCTATGCCAGTCAGCCCATGTCTGTGAGCATCTGGAGATGGTCGATGGCTACATTCGCACCGTGAATATCCAGGACCGTGACATAACCGAGGATAACAAAGACGTCAATAAATTTTTCGCCTCGCTCAATAACAATACTAAGCATTTCATGAGCGGGTTGACTAGTCTAAAACAGCTTGACAACGTAGTTAGGATGGCGGAACTCATCGTTGGAGGCAAAAATGCACTTGAGGATAACCCCATCATCTCGTTTATCACCTGTCTGGTGAAGAGCCCACTCCAGTTCGTCGATGATACTACAGAAACTTTCATTGAAGTATGCCGCCGGGGATTGCCAATCGTTGTGTCATCATCACCACAAGCAGGCACCACCGCACCTATCAAGGAAGCCGGTATCATGGCTCAGATAAATGCGGAGGTGTTGGCAGGCATAACTCTGGGGCAACTGGTGAAACCGGGGGCTCCAGTGCTCTACGGCAGCGTGCCGGTCAGAGCCAGGATGGACACCCTGGGTGATTCCTACGGCTCTGTCGAGACCAGTCAGTACAACATCGACTGCGTCCAGATGGCACATTTCTATAGGCTCCCTAACTACTCTACTTCCGGCGTCTGTGACTCGAAGATACCTGGCCAGCAATCATCGATAGAGAGGCTGTTTTCGGACATATTGGTCACCATGTCCGGACCTCAGTTCCTGCACTGTGCCTTTGGTTTGCTGGACTGTAATTCTGTCTTCTGTCTGCTTCAGGCAGTCTTGGATGATGCCCACTTTAAGATGATAGAGTTTTTCTTGCAGCAGCCGCGGATTGACCAGCCGGAACTGGAAGCAATGCTGAAGCAAATACGGGAGGTGGTGGCTACGCCACAAAAACTATACATAAGCTATATTCGTCCTGTTTTGCGCAGTGGGGAAATATCTGGGGTCTATCCCTTTGAGGGAACTAGTGAAGCGGACGATGTTTTCGATCTTGCTTATGAAAGAATGAAGGAATTGCTGGCAAGACCAGTGGAACACATCGATCGGGAGACAACTGCCAGAATATTCGAAGAAATTCCCGGCATACTACCACGACTTAACATTTATGAAAGCAGGAATTAGCATGAGCAGGGATATAATTACGACAATTAAAGAGAATGTGATACAGGGAAGAAAGACACAGGGGGATGTGGGGATAGATGACAGCTTTGCCGGAACACCCGGCGTGGTGGAACTCACGCAACAAGCTCTTGAGAGTAATATCTCCCCGCAGGTGATAATAACCCAGGCATTTACTGCCGGGATGCAGGTGGTTGGTGAGAAGTTCTCTACCAAGGAATATTTTATTCCCGATATGCTTGCTTCAGCTGAAGCGGTGGGGGCAGCGATGGATATTATGAAGCCGGTGCTGGAGTCAGCGAACGTGGAGACCAAGGGAAAATTCGCCATCGCCACTGTAAAGGGAGATATCCACGATATCGGCAAAAACATCGTTGCTATCCTGTTGAAAGGCGCTGGTTACGAGGTGCATGACCTGGGAGTAGATGTGCCTGAGGAGACAGTGGTCAAATTCGTGAAGGAAAAAAAGCCGGGGTACCTTGGACTATCAGCCCTGCTTACCACCACCATGACTGAGATGGGTGTGGTGATCAAAGCTCTTGAGGAAAACAAACTCAGAAGCAGTGTAAAAGTGCTTATTGGTGGTGCTGCTGCCTCTGAGGTGTTTTCCCAGGAAATAGGTGCTGATGCCTATTGCGTTGATGCCTTCGAAGCGGTCAAAGTGCTCGATGCTTTCCAAGAATCGCAGGCATAGTGCGAATGAAGTCATTTTGATAAAGGGAAAGCAATTATGGCTGGAATTGCGGGAATTCAAGGTGCTGACAATGGCGAACTGAATAATATGCTTGAGAGGATCAAGCATAGAGGTCCGCACGAGACCTGGACAAATCGGGAAGGCGAAGTGAATCTAGGGTGTTTAGAGCTGAATGTTGGTGGAGAGTGCAAGGACGGCTCACACCGCGTATCCAACGATAAGAGTGCCGTCATCATTGACGGACGCGTGTATAACGCAGACAAAGGAAGCATGACCGACGCAGAGGTAGTGCTTGACCTGTACAACAAAGTCGGTGTCCAGTTTGCCGAGAAAGTGGACGGAGACTTCGCCTGTGCCATATCTGACAATAACAAGTTGATACTGGCTCGTGACTGGGTGGGCATAAAGCCTCTTTACTATGGACACAGCAATGGCAAGTTGTGCTTTGCCTCTGAGGCAAAAGCCCTCGTCGGTACAGCTGATGACGTTAAAGAGTTTCCCCCCGGATATATTTACTCCCGGGAACTGGGTTTTAGAAAATATAGATCCAAAGCTGCAGAGACCCCGGAATTCAAGGATTATGAGCAGGGCAAAAAAGTAACAAGAGAGCTACTGATGAAGGCCACCGAAAAGCGCATGAAAGACAATGCAGTGGGGGGAGTCCTGCTAAGCGGTGGGTTAGACAGTAGCCTGATAGCCTATATGGCCCATGAAATAAAGCCAGATATCGAATGCTTCACCGTAAGCATGGAGGGGGGGCAAGACCTCCCGCTAGCTAAGGATGTAATCAAGCACTTGGGTATCAAGCACCACATCTTGATGTTCGGCGAAAAGGAAATCAAAGAGATACTGCCTCTGGCTATTCATCATCAGGAGATGTATGAGGAGAGCTGTGTCCATGGGGCTATTGCCAATTTCCTCGCGGGACGTTTTGTCAGCCCGCATACCAAATGTGTACTCACCGGCGAGGGGGCCGATGAGTTCTTCGCCGGGTATGATGGTCAGTTCCGGCAGGGAAGTAACCCAGAAGAAGTCTCCAGCATAGTTGATAATCTTATTAATATTGCCCATAATACTGCTTTGCAGAGGCTGGACCGTCTTAACGCCGCCAATTCTTATGAAAGTCGCACGCCCTTCCTTGATGCCAGAGTGATAGATTTCAGCCTCAAGATCCCGATACAACACAAGATCCACGGAGAAGAGCAGGTCGGCAAGTGGATTGTGCGCCAAGCATTTGAAGGTTGTCTACCAGAACATATCATCTATCAGACCAAGCGGTTCTTTGCCCAAGGCTCAGGTGTCGCCTATATCATGCGGGCTCAGGCTGAGAAGGAAATATCCCGGACTGAACTGGACGAATTCAACAAGATAGACGGCCATCCATATTTGTTCTCGGTAGAAGAGCTATATTATTACCGTATTTTCAAAGATACATTTCCTCAGCCTGCATATGATCGGCTGGTGGGTAGGTGGGATCCCGCCAGGCCGGACTTCTTTCGACGCTAAAGGGATCGAGCCATTAATAAAGAAAGAGGCGTAACATTATGTGTGGTATAGCAGGATGTTTTGGAATACAAGATACAAAGACCATAAATCGCATGTTGGATGCACTAACCCACCGTGGTCCAAATGACCGTGGAATCCACATCTTCGATAGCACCGTTTTCGGTCACACCAGGCTATCTATTGTAGACGTGGTCGGAGGTCATCAGCCGATTTTGGCCAACGATGGTAGAATAGGAATCATCTGCAACGGGGAAATCTACAATTTTTTAGATCTAAGACAAAAGCTCATGCCCAAATACCAGTTTAAGACATTATCCGATACAGAGACTATTCTTCATCTCTATCGGGAAAAAGGACCAGAGTGTGTGAAAGAATTGGACGGGATGTTCGCCTTTGCTATCTTTGATGGTGACAATTTCATGCTGGCCCGCGACCCAATCGGGATAAAACCGCTCTATTATGGCTATGTTGGAGATAAGCTTTACTTCACCTCGGAACTGGGGGCTATGACCCTGGCTGGTGTGGAGGAAGTCCATGAATTCCCTGCCGGGTACTATTACACTCCCAAAGACGGTTTCGTGCTATACTACGAGATCCCTGAGATTCAGGACCATCTACTGACAGATGTACAAGAAGCCTGCAATTTGGTTCGAGAAACCTTTATTCGGGCAGTTAAGAAAAGGTTACTGGCGGACAAGGAAATCCATGTAGGCTCCTTCTGCAGTGGCGGTATAGACAGCACACTGGTGGCTGCCATTGCCGCTGATGAAATTCCCCATCTCCACACCTTCGTGATAGGTATGAAGGATAAATCTGGGGATGAGAGTGATGACCTCAAGGCCTCTCGCATTGCAGCAGTGCACATCGGGTCAACACACCATGAGTTGATTTTCACCGAGGAAGACTATTATGAAGCGTTACCAATCGTCATCAAGGAGCTGGAAAGCTATGACCCCTCCCTTGTACGTTGTGCTGTCCCTTGCTACTTCACCTGTAAATTAGCTGCTGATTATGTGACTGTGGTGCTCACCGGAGAAGGTGCTGATGAACTCTTCACCGGCTATCACTATATGAAGCATTATCCTATGGATATGCTCAATAAGGAGGCCAGGCGTTGTATTGGAAACCTCCATAACATCAACCTGCAACGCGCCGACCGGATGGGGATGTATTTTAGCCTAGAGTTAAGGGTGCCTTTCCTGGATGTGTCTATGATTGACCTTTCCATGAAGATTCCCCCTGAGCTCAAGATTCGCGAGTCCGAAAAGGCAGGAGATAAGATTGAGAAATGGATTCTACGCAAGGCTTTTGAAGACACTGGTTATCTACCCAACGAGATACTGTGGCGTTATAAAGTTCAGTACACTCAGGGAGCGGGCTGCGAGGATCTGGGAGAAAAGCTGGCTGAAAGTGAGATAAGCGAAGACGAGTTTCAACGCATCAAGGCGGAGAATCCCAAGGCGACTATCAACAGCATAGAGGCAGCCTATTACTTCAAAATCTTTCGTCATTTTCACCCCCAGGACTCGATACTCGGTTCTATTGGAATCTGGACTGGGTTTGATTTTGCTGAGGAGAGAGAGCGAGTTCGTGGCACCATGGACGGTGACCTGAAGCATACATGCTAAAGAAAGGAGGGGTGGGCAAGGCTGCACAGGGCCTGCTTTCTCATATCCCATGAAATTGAGCATCTTGGGCTCTGGGGGGTGCATGATTATCCCCAAACCCCTGTGCCAATGCCGCATCTGTCAAGAAGCCAGGGAAAAGGGTGTCCCTTATGCAAGGACAGGACCTTCTGCTTTCCTTCACGATATCAACCTCCTGATCGACACACCTGCAGAAGTCGCAAGCCAGTTAAATCGTTGTCATATCCGTTGTATCGATTCTCTAATATTAACTCATCTGGATCCGGACCATGTGGAAGGATTGCGCGTTGTGGAGCAGATTACGCTGGATTTTCGCAACTGGCGTGCCTATCCACAAAAACAAATTTGTTTGCTACTCCCTGAACAGCTAGGCGAACGGATAAGGGAGATCCGGTCTCAGTACGGTTCTCTGGTCGATTTCTACCAGCAGAGCGGTTTTGTCAGGCTTGTGCTTTTTCAGGGGGAAGTCCAGATAAATAACATCCAGATAACTGCCGTCCCAGTGGACCGGGGTTCCCAGTTAGCCTTCGTTTATGTCTTTGAAAAGTCAGGGCGCAAGATCGTCTATGCTCCCTGCGATTTCAGGCCTTTCCCAGAGTATCGAACTGAGGTTCAACAGCCCGACCTCCTTGTCATCCAGCCCGGGATATTCGAGAGTGGTCTGAAACATCACTTCAAGTACCCGGTGGACCACGTCTCGAGAACTACTCTCTATACCTTCGAACAAACACTGGAACTGGCAGCACGTATTGAGGCAAAAAAGGTCTTGTTTGTTCATCTTGAGGAGTACTGGAACCGCAGCTACGATGACTATTGTGCCCTAGAGTCGGACGGCATCAAGTTTGCCTACGATGGCATGCAGATAAACGTGTAGCGGCGCATACACAGTCATCAAGGCTACTCCCACACATGGTGGCTTTGCCTATCCCAACGCTTTACAAATGTTTCCTTGGCGACCAGAGGAGCATCCAGCAGCCGGGCTAAAAGGGAGCAAAAAAGCTACCAGATGTTAGCCGACGGAACGGCAGTAAAAGTGTTGTGAGTCTAACTAAACCTGCGCCCTGTTTGGTGAATATGCGTATTCCGCCTCACAAGATTGGTAAGTAGCTCTTAAGCTCGTATTCGGTTACCTGGCTTCGGTATCGATCCCATTCGATTTTTTTATTCTCGATGAAAGCATTAAAAATGTGGTCGCCAAGTGATTGTCGCACCAGTTCACTCTTTTCCGTGAGCTGGATTGCTTCCAAAAGGCTGCCAGGTAGAGTGCCTATGCCTCGCCTCTCTCTCTCTTCCTCGGTCATTTTATATACATTCTCCTCTACCGGGTCTGGCTCTTTACATTCCTTCTCGATTCCCTCCAGTCCAGCAGCCAGCATAACGCTAAAGGCAAGGTAGGGGTTGCAAGCAGGATCAGGAGACCTGAACTCTATCCTGGTAGCCTTTTCTTTGCCCGGCATATATTCTGGAACTCTGATAAGGTCGGCCCGATTTCGCCATGCCCACGAAAGGTACACAGGTGCCTCATACCCCGGAACCAATCGCTTGTAGGAATTGACCCACTGGTTAGTGACCGCAGTGATTTCAGGGGCGTGCATTAATAGTCCCGCGATATAGCACTTGGCTACCTTAGAAAGATGGTGTTCATCATTTTTATCAAAGAAGGCGTTGGTATCACCTTTGAACAGCGACTGGTGGACATGCATGCCACTGCCATTGATGCCGAAGACCGGTTTGGGCATAAATGTAGCGTAAACCCCTTGCTGTAAAGCTATTTGCTTAACTACCAGGCGGTAGGTCATTACGTTGTCAGCCATGGTTAGGCCATCAGTGTACCTCATGTCTATCTCATGCTGGCTGGCGGCGACCTCGTGGTGGGAATACTCAACGGATATACCCATCTCCTCAAGGGTAAGAACTGTTTCCCGCCTTAAGTCAGTAGCGACATCCAGCGGTGTCATATCGAAGTAGCCCCCTTCATCCAATCTCTGGGTTCCCTTTGAATCCTGAAAGTAGAAGTACTCCAACTCCGGACCCACATAGAAGGTGTATCCCATGCCCTTGGCCCTCTTCAGATTCTTCTTGAGAACATACCTGGGATCTCCTTCAAAAGGCTCACCGCCGGGTTTCTGGATGTCGCAGAACATCCTGGCTACAGCATGGTGCTCCTTGGGTCTCCATGGGATCAATTGAAATGTGTCAGGGTCAGGCAAGGCTACCATGTCGCTCTCGTCAATCCGGGCGAATCCCTGGATGGAAGAACCATCAAAGCCCATTCCTTGTTCCAGGGCGCCTTCCAATTCTCCCACTGTAATGGCGAAGCCTTTCAGAATACCCAGAATGTCGGTAAACCAAAGCCTGATGAACTTCACATCGTGCTCCTTAGCCATCTTGAGAACGTACTCTTTGCTTTCTTCATTGCTTCTATTTTCCATTTTTGATCTCCTTTTTGGTTTTTAAACTCCTTTTATTATATAGCGTTGTCGCCATCCTCTCCAGTCCTGATACGTACTGCGTTATCGAGTGGAAGGACGAATATCTTTCCGTCTCCCATCTCGCCAGTTCTGGCGCTGTTAGCAATAGCATGCGAAATCTTGGACACGTCCTTGTCTAGGATAACAACCTCGATCTTGAGCTTAGGCAGGAAATCCACCCGGTATTCCCTTACCCGCCATTGCAGGCATAGCCCTTTTTGTCGGCCTCTGCCGCTTACTTCGCTAACTGTCAGGCCGAAATAACCATTTTCCTCGAGAACCCTTTTGACACTTTCCAGTTTTTCTTCTCTGATAATGGCCTCTATCTTTTTCATCTCAACATTCCTCCATATGCCCTTTCCCCATGTTGTGAGATATCTAAACCTACTGTTTCTTCAGTTTTACCTACCCTTAGCCCCAGAGTAACAGCTATTATTTTGCCCAAAACCCAACTAACACCGAAGGCAAAAGCCCAAACCACAACCACCGCCAGAAGCTGTCTAGCGAGTTGCATAGCGTTTCCAAAAATCAGACCATCGGCACCAGCCGAGTTAACGGCTGCGCTGGCAAAAATGCCGGTGGCCAAAGTCCCCCAGGTGCCTCCCATACCGTGAACCGCCCATACATCCAGAGACTCGTCTATACCACGCTTCATCCTGAAGAGCATGCAGTAGTAGCAGACCACTGCTGCCACAATGCCTATTGGTATTCCGGCCCATGGTGGCACAAAACCAGCAGCCGGGGTTATCGCCGCCAGCCCGGCGATTGCTCCGGTGGCAATGCCAAGGAGACTGGGACGCCGCTGACGCCAACTGAGTAGCATCCAAGTGAAGGCAGCCGCGGCTGCTGAAGTGTTAGTGGTGACAAAAGCACTAGCAGCCAACCCTCCCGAGGTCAAAGCACTGCCAGCATTGAAGCCAAACCAGCCGAACCAGAGGAGCCCGGCACCAATTGCTACCATGGGAATGCTGTGAGGTTCCATGGGCTCTTTCCCCAAGAAACCTTTGCGAGGACCAAGCAATCTAGCTAAAGCTAAGGCTGAAACGCCAGCGCTTATGTGAACCACGATACCGCCGGCAAAATCGAGTACACCCAATTTGGCCAGCCAGCCACCATCACCCCAAACCCAGTGTGCTACGGGGCAATACACAACGGTTAGCCAAATAACGGAAAAGATCAGGATGGCGCTAAACTTCATCCGCTCGACTACTGCCCCGGTGATTAAAGCTACGGTGATTATGGCAAACATAGCTTGAAATATCATGAAGGCCAGATGGGGGACAGTACTGGCATAGACAGCAGATGGCTCCTGTCCTACCTGCCTGAGTACCACCCAATCAAGCCCACCAATAATGCCTGCTTTGTCAGGACCGAAGCTCAGGCTGTAGCCATAGAGCACCCAGATTATGCCCACAACCGCGAGGGCGGCGAAGCTCATCATCATGGTGGAAAGAACGCTCTTTCTTCTCACCATGCCGCCATAGAATAGAGCCACGCCTGGTGTCATCAACATAACCAGCGCAGCTGAAACTAGAAGCCAGGCGGTATCAGCGGCATTGACGGATATTTGGAATCCTCCCATATTTCATGTCCGCAATTTAATCCGCCTATTGTTTCCAAAATATTACAATTGGGTTAAATTTGTGTTACGGAGCAGGAAAAGAAAAAACTGATGTACTGAAGAAGACAAATGGGGAATGGCTAGAAGTTTTCTCGTAACCTGTAGCCAATATTCCTAACTGTCTCGATGAAGGTATGCGTTGGGTCCTCGATCTTGCTTCTCAATCTCCTGATATGCACATCTACCGTTCTATCACCACCATAATAGTCCCATCCCCAGACCTTATTCAGCAAAGCCTCTCGGGTAAAGACCTTTCCTTTATTGCTCGCCAGAAATTTGAGTAGCTGGTACTCCCTAAAGGTCAGCATTATTGGCTTGCCATTAAGCGATACCTCGTACTTGTCTAAATCTATAATTAAGTCGCCACATTTAATTATATCTTCGCCGTCTATGCCCTCTTTTTGCTTCAGAATTCGCTTTATCCTGACTGTAACCTCATCTGGCTTCCAAGGTTTGACCACAAAATCATCTATGCTGGAATCAAGGTCATTGAGTTTCTCTCTGGAGACGAGGGCGATGAGGGGTAGCTGTCTTTCTTGCCGTATCCTTTGAGCCATTTCCCACGCTTCAGAATCAAATGTCGCTTCATCCATGTCTAGCAACATCACCCCAGGGTATTGCCCAGCAATTTGTTCGATTGCTTCATTATTATGGGGAACAACGAGGCAATCAAATCCACTCTGAACAAGTGCCACCCTCAGTTTCTTTGATTGTTCGCTTTCGTTAGCTATGATGAACACTCTAGGCAAAGCTGGCTTCCTTATATTAATTTAGTAAGCGTAGAGTCGGCCATAGGGGCGGAGGTAAAGCGGGAAGAGTTTGATAAATTTGTGCTTCAGTATCTCCTCGGCATTGTAGTCGAAGTGAGAAGCAAATTCACCTACGAGTTTTTTCAGAACCGAGTGGTCGTTTTCATCTAGTTCAGCGACACCTACCTCTCTGCCTAGCTGAAATTCCTCAACATCACCTCTTATATAGATAGCGCCGCCGTGCATGCCTGTGCCGATGAAGTTCGCCTTATGCCTCTCTCCTTCTTTGAGGTTTAGCCCTAGGAGAATCAGGATTCCGCCTGCCATATATTCGCCTAAAAAATCCTGTGCTGTGCCACCAATGACCACCATTGGCTTTTTGTCTTGGTATTCTTTCATGTGGATACCCGCCCGATAACCAACATCCTCCCTGACAAAAATCCTGCCCCCCCTGGCTGATAATCCAAGAATATCCCCGGCATGACCATGAATGATTATTTCCCCATTGTTCATAGTGTTCCCGCAGCCATCTTGGGCATTGCCGTGAATAATAATCCTGGGACTATCCATGAAAGCCCCTAAATCATTACCTGGGGTGCCGAATATCTCAATCTCGACTGGCTTGTCCAGGTCCGTGCCGATATACCTCTGTCCATAGACATTTCGTAACTCAATCTTTTGATTTCCGTTTGATACCGCTTGCCTCAATTTGGCATTGAGTTCTCGGTAGAAAATGCCCTGGGCATCTATTGTTACAGATTCCTTCATCTTAGCGTCCTGCCATCCTTACTCCGAGGATTTCTAATTCAGTATCGGTAAGCCCCACGCCTCTAAGGTGAAGGCGATTACCACGGAGACTTTCTAAAGCATTGATGCCCATGCCACCCAGTATATCCTTAAGTTCGAGACTCCAGCCGCGAAGGAGGTTGGACAGCCGTCTAGCCCCTATATCAGGATTGACCCTCTTGGTTAACCAGGGGTCTGTGGTGCAAATGCCCCAGGCGCATTTTCCTGTGTGGCATTGCTGACAGGTGGTGCACCCAAGAGCGACGAGAGCAGCAGTTCCAATGTAGATAGCATCTGCGCCCAGAGCGATGGCTTTAGCTACATCGCCGCTATTTCTAATACCGCCTCCGATTACAACAGAGGCCTGATTTCGGATGCCCTCTTGTCTGAGGCGGTCATCTACGGAGGCGAGAGCTAGTTCAATGGGAATGCCAACGTTATCACGGATGATCTTAGGCGCAGCGCCCGTAGAGCCTCGCAGCCCATCGAGGACTATAATGTCTGCTCCTGCTCGTACCATGCCACTGGCGATAGCTGCTGAATTGTGAACGGCAGCGATCTTCACGGCTACTAGCTTGCTGTAATTTGTGGCTTCCTTTAAGGCATAGACGAGCTGTGCTAGGTCCTCGATGGAATAGATATCATGCTGCGGAGCTGGGGATAAAGCATCTGTGCCTTGAGGAATCATTCGGGTGCCTGATACTTCAGCGCTCACCTTCTCGCCGGGAAGATGGCCTCCGATGCCGGGCTTAGCCCCTTGCCCGATCTTAATTTCCACCACCTTGGCTATATCAAGGTATTCTGGATGAACGCCAAATCGCCCTGAAGCTACTTGGACTATAGTGTTGTCTCCATATTTATAAAGCTTAGGGTGGAGCCCACCTTCACCTGTGTTCCACAGAGTTCCCATCTCGGTGGCAGCTCTGGCTAGGGACTCATGTACATTCAGGCTTACTGCCCCATAAGACATGGCGGAAAACATTACAGGGACCTCGAGTTTGACCTGGGGAGGTAGTTCTGTCTTAAGACCATGCGAGCCAAACTCTACCTTGTCAGTTTTCCGCCCAAGATAGGTAGTTAACTCCATTGGTTCACGTAGAGGGTCAATAGAGGGATTGGTCACCTGGCTGGCATTAAGAACCAGATGGTCCCAGTAAATGCGGTAGCTCTTATCATTCCCCATTCCGGTGAGAAGCACGCCGCCGGTCTCGGACTGCTTGATGATATCCTCGATAACCTCAGGGCTCCAGTTGTAGTTCTCTCTGTAATCCAGTGGATTTCTTCTGATAGTCAAAGCCTCAGCGGGACAAAAGACTACGCAACGGTGGCAGCCAACACAATTCTCTTCGCAGCTCCTTAGTTCATCATCCTCGGCATCATAAGAATGAACATCAAAGGTGCACTGGTTGACGCACACTTCACATCTGATGCATCGAGAATCGTCTCTCTCCACTATGAATTTTGGCGGCAAATATGTCTTCATCTTATCCTTTTCTTATAGGTATTCCTTTTTCCGCCAAGTAATCTTTGGCCTGACGAATAGAATAATCTGATTAATGAAATATGCTAGCGGCGAGAACGGCATCGGCTTTGCCTATGACTAAAGCCTCGTAGAGATGCTCCAAATTGCCGGCACCACCGCTGGCAATGACTGGCACCATCACTGCCTCACTAATAGCGCGGGTCAATTCCAGGTCATATCCAGTTCGCTGACCATCGGCATCCCAGCTGGTAAGGAGTAATTCTCCAGCACCAAGAGCCACAACCCGTTTAGCCCATTCAATAGCATCGATGCCAGTAGGCTTTCGTCCTCCATGGGTGCAAGCCTCCCAGTTAGCATTATCACTGCTCTTCAGTCGCTTAGCATCGATAGCCACGACAATACATTGACTGCCAAATTTATCCGCCCCTTCAGTGATAAGCATAGGGTTTTGCACGGCGGCGGTGTTAATGGATACCTTGTCTGCTCCTGCTTTCAGCATTCGTCGCATATCTCCGATGCCCCGCAAACCCCCGCCAACAGTGAGGGGAATGAAAACCTGCTCGGAGACCTGCTCGACAATGTCAACCATAATGTCACGTCCCTCAGGAGTAGCACCGATGTCCAAAAAGACAAGCTCGTCAGCGCCCTCTTTATAGTAGAAAGCAGCTAGCTCTACGGGGTCGCCAGCATCTCGAAGATGGGTAAAGCTGGTGCCCTTGACTACTCGCCCTTGAGTGACATCAAGGCAAGGGATAATTCTCTTAGTTAGCATTTGCGTACACCTTCTATTTCTGCCTCTGAAGCTTTCGCAAACTCAAGTGGCTTTTCCAAGCTACCTACAATAGGCTCACCACCCATGGGAATCCAGGCCCGGTCGAGGTCGGGGGAGACCAAGCGAATGGCTGATTCTTCAGAAGAAAGGTAAAGCACCGACCCTTTCACTCCCACGGTGAGAGGACGTAACCTTATCCTGTCAGTAAGACCAATCATCTCCCCTTGATGAGCAATGACCACAGTGAAAGGTCCATTCAGCAAAAGACTGCTATAGACTTGGCGCAAGGTTCGAAAGAGTCTTTGCTCTTCTGGGGAACAGCGCTCTATATAACTCCAGAAAGGAGGTGCTAATATCTTGGCTACTATATCTATGGGAAGGCCGTGCCTTCGTATTAAAAGGTCAACGGCATAAGCCACCACCTCAGTATCGGTCTGCATAGTACAATTGTAGCCAAATTGCTCTAAATACCGTCGGTTTATGCCATAAGAAGAGATCTCACCATTATGAATCACTGTCCAGTCCAAGATATTGAAGGGATGTGCTCCACCCCACCAACCAGGAGTATTGGTGGGAAATCTGCCATGGGCTGTCCATAGATAACCTTCATATTGCTCCAGGCAGAAATATTCTGCTATCTCTTCAGGATAACCCACCCCTTTGAACACTGCCATATTCTTGCCGCTGGAAAAGACAAAGGCTTCTTCTATCTTTGTGTTGATTTCCATGACCCTATCCACGACATAGTCGTCATCAGATTGCCCATTGCTTTCCTCGGCTTTTACTTCGAGGAAATAACGCCATACTAAGGGAGGGTTCACTATACCGGGCGTTGGCTTAGTGGGCACCTCTTTGGTATCAATTACATGAAACTTGTGCCCGAGGAAATCCTCCACTTTAGCTTGCCCCTCCCGACTCAGATACATTATATGGAAAGCATAGTAGTTAGCGTATTCAGGATATAACCCATAAATAGCAAACCCGCCACCCAAGCCATTGCCTCTAACGTGCATGTTGGCGATAGCTTCTACGACCGGCTTGCCCGAAAATCGAGTCCCCGAAGTGTCCATCATTCCAAAGATGGAACAGGCGTCGATTACCTTATCATCATGATAGAAATCGTTTATCTTGCTTAGTTCTTTCAATTTCTTCACTCCAAAGCTAGGTAGCTACTCACCAAGGAAGGTTTCCTCTTCAGGTTCAATATACGGGGTGGTTTGAAGAATTATATCTGGTGATGGCGCCAGTCGCTCTTGCCACAATGCGCGAGGAAAGAATGCCAGGCCAAAATCATCAGCCAAAAGCGACTGTTTAAAGCTCTCTACATTGACCCTATCCCTCATAAGACCGAAAATTATACCCGACTTTTCGATATTTCCTACAAATATCATCCCCATTAAGAGGTCATTTTTCAATATGACTTTTTGATATATATTTCCTTCTTGTTTGCTAATAGTTTCGTAGCCGTCGTTGTTGGGTGCTGTAGGCATCCCTGCGGAGGCGATGTCAATTCCAAAATAATTAAGCGAATTGATAGCTGTGCCGCCGGGATATTCATCTGTAGCGCCAGCCATGTTGAGGCCAGCAATCCTGCCTCCAACATAGGCATTAGGCCAGATGGGGGTAAGTCTATTCTCCCTATACACGAAATCGTAAGCCTCAGCTACATCTCCACAAGCATAAACACCTGGGTGGTTTGTAGACATTTGACGGTCTACTACTATACCTCGGTTTATTTCTAACTTAGCATCTAGTGCGAGCTCTGGGCGCGGTAGTACTCCAATAGCCACCACAACTAAATTGCAGGGTATAGCAACTCCATTATCCAAAATAACCTCTTTAACCGTCCCTTTCCCGTTGACCTTAACAACAGTCTGCCCTACAATGATTTCCACGCCGGCCTGCTTAAGAACTTCTTCAGCCATCAAGGATGCCTGTTCGTCTAGTATGGTATTTAATATTCGCTCTTTCATTTCCACTACTATTACGTCAACCCCTCTTTTTATTAGAGCTTCAGTCACGCTAATTCCGATGAGCCCGCCGCCAATAACTACTGCCTTTCTGGCGTTATCCAGGAATCTGTCAATCGCCTTAGCATCATCAAGGTTGGTAAAAGTGAAAACACCTCTCCTGCTACTCCCTCTCATCTTAGGAAAGATGGGTTTCCCTCCTACGGCGATTAGGAGCTTTTCCCAAGCAATCTGCTCGCCATCTTCCAACTGAGCGGTCTTGTGATCTAGCCCTAGGTGACTCACTTTCTTGCCCGGGAGAAAAATAATATTGTTCTGGTTATAGAAGTCGAGGGGACGGAATAATATCTCCTCAAGATTTCGTTCTCCCGTAAGGTATTTTGAGATAAGAGGGCGTGAGTAGGCGGGATAAGGCTCATCGGAAACGATGGTCAAGGCCCCTTTCTTATCCACCTGGCGTATGGCTTCAGCAGCTCCAATGCCGCCAGCCGAATTTCCTATAATCAAGTATCTGGTTTGCATTTACTTCTAGCTCGTACCTAGCGCTATCTCCAAGAAGTTAGCATACATCTTCAATCCATCCTCACCACTTTTCTCAGGGTGGAACTGAGTTGCGATCAGGTTATCTTTGATCACCATGCTGCACATAGACACACCATAGGTTGTCGTGCCTGCCACAACCGACACGTCTTCAGGCTCAGCATAGAAGCTGTGGACAAAGTAAAAATTGGTTTCATCCGGTATGCCCTCAAAAACGGGATGGGTAAGCTTTTGTTTTACCTGATTCCAACCTATGTGAGGTATTTTAAGCCCTTGAGGTAGCCTTTTTACCTTCCCGGGAATTACGCCCAAGCACTCGTGCCAGCCTCCCTCCTCAGTTCCCGAAAGCAGTATCTGCAGCCCTACGCAAACGGCGAAGAGCGGTCGGCCTTGCTGAATCAGTTGCCGAATAGCGTCGGTCATACCTAGTTTTTCCAAGCTATTCATAGTGTCGGCAGCAGCGCCAACACCAGGGAGGATAACCGCAGCAGTATCAAACACTTCACCGGGGTCGCCTGTTACCCTCGGCTGGTAACCTAATTTCTTAACGGCATTAGCGACGCTACGCAAATTTCCTGCACCGTAGTCGATTATGGTGATGATCTTATCCATGTCATTCTTCTTTCTCATCTACACCCAATACAAGCGCTTCGTTGGGACAATTCAGTACACAGGCAGGTATTTCCCGTCCGGGACAAAGGTCGCACTTAATAACAGTTTTGCTATTCAGGTCTCGACTAAGCGCCCCGTAAGGACAAGCTACTATACACGTCCAACAGCCAATACACTTTCCCATATCAACGCTGACCATGCCGGTTACAGGGTCTTTGTGCAGCGCGCCTGTAAGACAAGAATACACACACCATGGCTCAGCGCAGTGGCGACATTGAATGGGAAAGGAAACCTCTACATTCCTCTCCACATGCACACGGGGCAAAGGACGTGGGGCCTCTTTTTTAAATGCCTTGATTAGGTCCTTAGATTGGGATTGCTCCACCTGACAAAAAACTTGACACAGGCCGCAGCCAATGCAGAACTCTTCCTTAACATATATTCTTTTCATACTCCAAATACCTTATGTAACACTGGACTATGGGTCTTGGCAAAGTCCGCCTCAGTATACTCCAAATGGGAAAGATAGCCAAACGGTTGGTATGGACGATTGAAACTATATTCTATGTCATTGCCTGGGCGGGACAAGTTCCCCGTTGACTTCCGCTTTAACTTGTGGTTTGATAGCAGCCAGCTACTCCGGGAAAGATGTTTTGCGATATTTGTTGGCCAGGGGTGCAGCCTCTTGAAGGCGACCCCAGATATGTGCTGAAAAGAAACTTAAAAATAGCTGCTCATATGGGGTATACCTTTTATATCGGTCCCGAACTAGAATATTTCTACTTCAGAATTCAGATATGATAGCTAGTTTGTCCAGGCAGTCCTAAAACCCAAAAGGAGAGGAAATGCCAGCTATTGGCGTTGATATTGTGGAGATAGAGCGCGTTGAATCGGCAATCAAGCGATGGGGGGAACGCTTTTTAAACCGGATTTACACCGAAACGGAGCTCAGGACTTGCCAGGATAGACTTTTGTCCTTAGCGTCCAGATTTGCTGCCAAAGAAGCGGTGATGAAGGTCCTGGGAACAGGTGGGATAGGTATTGGCTGGCGTGAAATTGAGATTCTCACTGGCGACGATGGCAACCCATCGGTCAAACTTTACGGGCGAGCTTTGGATAAAGCTACAGAATTAAACTTAAAAGAGGTCTCTGTTAGCCTTTCTGATAGCAAGCAGCATGCCGTTGCTGTAGCCATAGGTATATAAAGTCCTTTATCTTAGCTCTCTTTTTAATTTCTCCATTACTTTGGCAAACTCTTGGCTGTATCTTTTTTCCTGGTCGGAGAGAAAATCTTGCCATTGAGGAAGCTGTTTTATCGCCTCATCCACACTCAGTTGAACAATCATGGTGTTTTGTCCTTGCTGAACTTGTTTTACCCTTAGTTGGGGATTTCCTTCTACTTCAGCTCTTATGCCATTGTAGGCTTGCTCTATTTCTGCTCTATACCTCTTTTGTAAGTCCTCCATCATTTTTAAATTTAACTCAACTATAGAAGTGTTCTGTTCTTCCTTGAGGGTCTCTATGGCTAAAATTCCGTCCTTTTTCCTTTGCAGCTCGGCTGGAGTAGTCCCAAAACTAAGGGAATCTATCAGTCTCATCTGGGCTTCCTTCAGAAGCGATGGTTTGCCTTCTTCCTTTAACCTCTTCCACAAGCTTTCGGGGGCGATCTGCCCTTGGTAAAATTCCGAGAGTAGAGAGTTAACCTTCTCGGAGTCTATCATCTTCTCTTTTTCTTCTTGGGTCAACTTACCAATCCTGGTTAATCTTTCTCTAGCGATTGGTGGAAGGTCTTTCTCCCAATCTCTCATTACCTATCTCCTCATAAGTAGGCGACGGCTATTTTTTCACCATACAGGCGAGAAGATAGTATATAATATGAAAGCAGATTTGGGGAGTGCGATGGGAATCAGACTTTATCAGGAGCCGCAGCTTGAGAACCCGATTTTGATAGCTGGTTGGCCGGGAATAGGAAATATCGGGATAATCGCTGTTGATACTTTAAGAGGTATATTAGAGGCAGAGGAGTTTGGAGAGATTGAGCCTTGGGATTTCTTTTATCCCAGGCAGCTGTTGATTAGGAAGGGAGTTTTGGAATACCTGGAATTTCCCAGCAGCAAATTCTATTTCAAGAAAATGGGGGGCAAGGATATAATATTTTTTATTGGGGAAGAACAGCCCACCGAAGGGGGGAGGATGTATGCTGAGGGAAGAAAGGCCTATCACATGGCTAAACTGGTTTTGGATGTAGCCGACAAATTTAAATGCCGCAGAGTTTACACTTCAGGAGCTGCTGTGGCTTTGACCCACCATACTACAAAGCCAAGAGTCTGGGCTGTGCCCAATAGCGAAAGTTTGATCCCTGAGATAAGAGAATACGAGAATACTGTACTCATGTCCGACATCGAAGGAAGGGGAGGACATGGAAATATCACCGGCTTGAATGGACTCTTGCTGGGAGTTGCTAAAAAAAGAGGTTTTGAGGCTATTTGCCTGATGGGCGAGATACCGGTATATCTTCAGGGATTGCCTCTGTCCTACCCCAAAGCTTCGAAGTCCGTGCTGGAAGTCCTCAGCCACAGTCTAAAAATAGAGGTTAACCTGGACAAATTGGATGAATTAGATCAAAAGGTAGAACGAAGAATTGAAGAATTTTACCAACAAATCCCCCCAGAAATAAGGGGGCAACTGGATAGATTAAAGCAAGTGACTTATGCTCAACCGGCTGAGCCTGGGCCGATTACCGAGGAAGAAGAGAAAAGAATCATGGAAGATGTTGAAAAGTTCTTTAAAAAGCGAGGTGGGGGAGGTTGAGCCAGGAATATCCTTTCAAAATCCATAAGAAACCAAAACTTCAAAGCTCCTCTTTAGTGCTGGGTTGGAGCGAAGATATGAGCAATTTGGGACGGAAAGCTACTGGCTACTTGAATCGGAAGCTAAAAGGGCAAGAATTTGCCGAGATTGAACCAGAGGATTTCTTTTCCCTGGGCGGAGTTGCCATAGAAGGTAATCTGGCCCAATTTCCTGAAAGCAAGTTCTATGCCTGCCGGGAACATGAGCTGGTGGTTTTCCAGAGTGGCTCTCCCGGGGCTGAATGGTACAAATTTCTAAACGCAGTTTTGGATGTGGCTGAGCATCATTGCCAGGTAAAAGAGCTGTACACCATTGGGGCCATGGTTAGCTTTAGTGCTCATACTACTCCCCGGCGGTTGCTTGCTGTAGTTAACTCAGCAGAAATAAAAGAAGTCTTGGACCAGTATGACTTGGCCAGGGATTTGGACTATCAAACTCCACCTGGTGAAAGGCCAACCTTGAATTCTTTTCTATTATGGATGGCTAAGGGGAGGAATATTCCCGGGGTGAGCCTGTGGGTGCCGATACCTTTTTACCTGGCAGCAGCGGAAGATGCCCAGGCTCAAAAGAAGGTCTTGAGCTTTTTGAATGAAAGATTAGACCTAAAAATGGATTTTAGTGATTTGGACCAGGAGATTCGAGAACAAAATGAACAACTAGCCCAGGCAAGGTCTCGCTTTCCTCAAATCGATGATTATATTAACAGGCTGGAAAGCAACCTTATGCTATCTGAGGAAGAGAATGGAGAACTGATTAAAAAAATCGAAGACTTTCTAAGGGAGGGAGACTGAGTCTTACTTAGACGAAGGAAGTTTTATCAAGATGCTAGCCAAGGTAAAAAGCGCTGCTGTTGTGGGTCTGGAGGGAGCTGTAGTGGAAGTAGAGGTGGATTTATCACCAGGCTTACCTTCTTTCACCATCGTTGGACTACCGGACAAAGCAGTCCAGGAGGCAAGAGAAAGAGTAAGGTCAGCCATAAGAAACTCCTACTACAAGTTCCCTAACAGGCGTATTACTGTCAACCTGGCTCCAGCAGACTTAAAAAAGGAAGGACCAGCTTACGACTTACCCATAGCCATATGCATACTGATGAGCTCAGGACAGCTAAACGCCGACCTCACCCACAGTATCTTTTTAGGGGAACTCTCTTTGGATGGCAAGCTACGCCATACCCACGGGGTATTGCCTATGGTATCTTTAGCCCGTGATAAAGGCCTACCTACCGTATTTGTACCTTGTGATGACGCTAAGGAGGCTTCCCTTATAGACAATATACATATATTCCCTGCAGAATCGCTAGTGCAACTGGTTGTTCACCTTCAAGGCGAAGTAGGCATCCCTGAGTACCATAGCGAGCTAAATTGGGAGCAGGAATTTCGCCCTAGTTACACCTCCGACCTCAGTTATATCAAGGGTCAGGAGCATGCCAAGAGAGCTCTGGAGATAGCAGCGGCAGGAAGACACAATATCCTCATGTGTGGCCCACCGGGAAGCGGTAAGACCATGTTGGCTCGTTCTTTGCCCTCGATACTTCCCCTGTTGACCATGGAGGAAGCTATCGAGGTAACCAAGATTTACAGCGTTAGTGGATTATTACCCCAAGACACTCCCATCATTGTAGAGCGCCCTTTTCGCTCCCCTCACTATACTATTTCCCATGCTGGCTTGGTAGGAGGGGGGCAATGGCCAAGGCCCGGGGAGATAAGCCTGGGGCACCACAGGGTGCTTTTTCTGGATGAATTTCCTGAGTTTGGACATGTTACTCTGGAATCGCTGCGCCAACCAATAGAAGATAGAACAATTACCGTCAGCCGTGCTCATGGCAGTGTTACCTTCCCTGCTAGCT